>Ga0056115_1000804_pt1 | contig 14077 bp, 10 predicted proteins | sample WorMetOlspDAHAB1_FD_77007 | JGI IMG/M metagenome (GOLD analysis project Ga0056115, IMG submission 77007) | Marine gutless worms symbiont microbial communities from Max Planck institute for Marine Microbiology, Germany - Olavius sp. DAHAB.1 ...
ACGAGTTATACGTAACCTGCTGCTTTGCGATGCTTGTCTTTTTTCGTGTATTGCTGTTTGCTGTTGTATTGCTCTTTGTTTATATTGTACCTCTACCGTTTTTCGGTGAATAAAAGTTGTTCATATTTGTTTTTCTGTATTTGTGCTGGCAAATAAATTTGATTTGATTTGATTTGACTAGTTCAATAGCTGTCCAGTTCTCGACCGCTGTTATAATAATCATTCTGCTGCATGCATAAGATCCATCTGAAATTGTTGCATTTAAATCTGTGACGGCATGTCTAATTATTATTTTCTTGCACTGTGGTATAAAATAAAGGATAACACAAAAATACCAGGTGTTATTCTTTTATTTTGAAAAAAAAAACTGCTTTCGTCGTTCAGGTTACTCACTGACAGTTTTATGATTACGTCGATTTGGAGTCAGTTTCTTTATTATTATAGGCTAAATATCGTTAAACAAGGTAAAATAATACTTCTCTCCTATTCTTTGAGTTAGGCCTACTTTTTCGCATCAGACTCTTAACGCCTCACAATTTATTTGTCTACAGGGCGGCCCGAAAAAATAAGCCACTACAATCAAAAATTGTATCTAATCTTATTAAAGCCTGTCAATGAGATTAATTTATTCGTCAAATTAAAGAATTAATGAAGCACTATAATATTATTTGTTGGTATTATATAGTCTATGCGTGACCTACTTTCTGACCTCAATAACTATGCCTGACCCGCAAATTAGCGATATGCATTAGCTCGCCTGAAGAAACTGTGAAGTCTATGTCTAAAGGGTCTTTTAGATAGATATAGGCCTATGTCAAAATATCTGTTATTTACATATTTTCTCTCTTTTTGGTTTTAAAACATGATTTTATCAAATGCGTTGATTTTACCCGTATCGCTGCTTCAAACACAGCAAGTTATGACGTCACAAATTAGGTCACACATAGAATATTTAATACAGATGTAATATATTCTTGTGTTTATGTTGTAGTCGAAATTGATGAAAAAACTAGGAATAATGGCGGGTTTTAATACGATTTAATGATGATTCGTGATAGTGGCTTACTTTTTTGGCCACCCTGCATATGCTATATTCTGAGTTGCTTAGTGATGTCATTCTGAGACCATTAGTTATTGCCGCCATGTTGGATTATTATATACTATCTTGCAGCAGCGGAAAATAACTCAGATATCCGCATTTTAACTCAATATTTCGGCCTGCCAACTCCAATGACATCAGTGCACCCCAATTTATACAGATCATTATCGGATTCGTAATGGCGCAATTAGCAGCTACTAGTTTTCATTCGTGGTAGATGACCGGCTTTTAATTAATTAATTACGTGCCATTTAGATCTACACCGTGTTTTGCATACAAAATACCGAAATACAACGACACATTATGCTTGTCGTGCCGCAGATGCTGCTAATTCAACGTCTTGTGTAGTGAATGGCCCGGAAAATGCTGGCTCCGGCATAGAAAACTACAGACACGAAAGAAAGGCTAAATTGCTGTACGTAATAAATGGCAGACTTAAAAATACATATTAGCCTAGTTGTTTTCCGCCTAAAACCGAAAATGTTTTGGTTGCTGGAGTATTGCGAGAGGGGTTAAGTATTGTAAATGGATGCAGGGTCAGAAAAGCTGAAAGCATGATCTCCACAAAGTGGACATTGCACAGGCTGATAAACGCATTGTTAGGGTCACGCTATGATAGTTAGTGCCAGTTCCAGGCCAACGACTAATCTCTGCTATATGTAGAGTGTCACAGCATCTGTTTTTGTCGACCGGAGCTGTTTACGACCGTTACGTAAGCGGCAATAGCGCTCTTTGAACAACTAGGCTTTGACCATGAGTTGCCGCTGTTGCTCGATCTGTCCTACTTCGATGGACAGGCCCCGTGGTTGTTCGTGATGTGTGCTTAAACCCTTTTAAGCATAGTGAACTGTCGTTATAAAACACTGTAATCATCATCGTCATCGTCATATACTTTATTGAATGTTGACATCGGAAATCGGAGTTACGCTGCACTCAACGTCAAAATGCAGGGAAAACTTTGTAAAAAATACATAGCCTATGTAAAAATATGTACAAACAAGCGCAAGATTATTGATGAAACAATATGTGAATGACAGTGTTTATACACCGCCTATTTAAACTAGTAAAGATGTTATTTGTTTTTATTTGTTATTTGCATTCTTTGACAAGTTGGTCCTCAAGACTATTCCACTAAATAGTATAGCTTGCGAATGAATAATCAGCAGCAACGTCGGCTCTCATACCCTATAGAATTGAGGAAACCTGTTTTGTTTTTCAATCCTTACTTCTGTGCTTAGTATAATTTCTGTAATAGAATCGTCCCTGTATCAGTCGTGTTCTTCCCGAAAATTTAAGGTATAAAAGGCTAAGTTTAAATGTAACTTCCAGTCCCACATTTTCAGTCAACCTGATGCTGGATCCGGCAAGAATCCAGTGATGTAAAAATAGTAGAGCTTTTGACCGATTAATTGTTTCAATCGCGTTAATCGCTGCGATTAAAATAGTTAGTCGCGCGTTAACGCAAAACTGGGACAGCGCGCAGAGACAACCCATGGTCGCGTACGTCCGAATCACAGTACTTTGATGGCTTCGCACAGTAAGTGTCAAACTCCATCTAAAGACGGACGGACGGACAGACGGACAGACAGACGCCGGGAATCGAATTTGTTGCATCTGTGACATCTGGTGGCAATAATTTTAATGAATTTCCTGATAATTGATCAAACTTCGTGTATTTATTAGTTGATCCCGGATTTTATCCCCTTCCCTTAAATTTCTTAAATTATTTTTTTTAATTGAAGCATTGCGGTTTATTCCCCGATAGGATGGACGCCCGTGACAGACACAACGGACAAAGAGACGAACGGACGGACAGATGAAGAGACGCGTCGCGTCTCTTCGTCCGTCCGTCCGTCCGTACGTCTCTTAGATGGAGTTTGACATCAACCCTACATCAGGCATATAGCCTAACGCGCGCGACAGTGTGTATAAGAATATGAAAGTCGTCCCGAAGGACAGTTGCGATCCCCTGGCCGTGTGTTTGCAAGCGCAGTGTCTATCGTTACGTGTATTTCATTGTTATCGTAGACTTTTTTAAAATTGCGAGCAATCTATTAACGCGTTAAAGCGCTAACTGACGCGTTAATTCGAAAGCTATAAAAATAGTCGGAAACAACTCATCGCAGAACAAAAACACAATCATAAAATTAACTAATTAATAAATAAAATACATCAATAGGCCTAGTGATAACTGAATATATCTGTTAATCATTGTAGTATTTTATTACATGGCCTTAAGTTTAAAAAAAGCATGCACTTTTGGGTTATTTTACTTGTAGTAAATCCACACAATGTAAGATACGCAATTACTCAGAACTAATTATATAGACCTCTACTGCAGACTGTTCTAAGTATGGCATAGGGCCTAGGATGCGGTAAAAAAAGTACCCCCTAATATTTTTTGCAGTTTTCTCAGCAATTTAAAGGCATTTCGAAGCTCAATTTTATAGGCATATTTAATCATCCCACGTATACTCACATAACATTTTATCGACAGTTTTTGCCGCACCCTGTGAATATAAATAGCTGGTCGGTGTAGTCTACAGCGTTATCTTTTGTCAGCTCGCCTACGCGACTCAGAGGGTTAACAACAGGCGGTTGCTAACATGCGAATTAACGAACATTGAAAAAAAAACCCGGTGAGGCAAAAAAAACTTGCTTTCACGTGAACTGATCGTGAAAATCCAGCTATTAGCTCCGAACCATGCAACGGTCTTGTGTGAAATGAAAAAAAATATCAACTCTTCGTTCGAATCCAGTAGTTTCAATGATTACTGTTACAATTTTGCGAGGAAACGCTATTTTCTTCTTCCATAAATTAGTAAATTAGTAAGTCAGAGAATTTCCAAAGCACACTTAAATCGGCATTCGAACTGCACTGTATGGGCCAAACGGTCAACATAATAACGTCTTCCCGGTATTAGAATAGAACATACTTGCGACCACGTAAAGTCAGTGTGTACAAGGTTATTGAGCCAGAAAATTATGCAGTAGACTTTAGGCTGTTGCGAAATATCAAAACAGTTTTTTGTTAATTTTTGCGGCCTCCACATAGCATTTAAGCTGGATTTAAAGTTCATGTATATCATAACTTCAGTGTATTGGTATTGGCCAACCTTGCGTATAAGCATATTTTCGTTTCAAGCTGTGCTTTAATTAGCGTTGCTTTATTAAATTAATTACTACATGGTGGTACAAAAAACAGTGTGCGTCAACAAATCGTATTTAATTGCATGAAAGCCATGCAATAAACTCAGAAATTATTTTTAAATTAAAGTATCAGATAAGCACCATAATTAGCAAAATAAATATGCTATGCGTGACCAAGTCTGTAAAGTCAATGACGGCTGTGTAAGTGAGCCACAAAGCTGCGATATTGGTCATAAAGTGCAAACTATACGGAATCTAGTCCACAACCACCAAACTTTAGATGAAAATTTATGTACAAATTTCTTCGCTCCAATCTATTATCCTTTTCAGGTTTTTATTTAGGCAAGCTTATTAGACTTATTTTCCCATATCGCACCTTCAAGAACTATCTGCTGAAGGAACTCAGACAGCTGGACTTGTCATATAGTCGCTGAAGACATTCGTATTTGGACAGTGAAACCTAAGCACCCCCCTATTCAACTGCGATTTAGAAATACTCCTTCCTTCCTTACTTACTTACTTACTTACTTACTTACTTACTTAAAAAATGCAGGCTAAAGCGAAGTAGATTACACTGAGCCATATAAGTTATACAGAGGACAAACAATAAATGGTGCTCTTATTGAGTCAGTGTTCAATGACAGTAGATTGGGTATTCGTGAGCAGAGTATTAATGCTTCGTTTCAATTCTCTCGATTTTCCTGAAATGATGTATGTGCGTATGTGCCTGTGCCTGAAACAAACTCATTCAATCATTCAGTCACTGAATACGGATAAAACGCAGAGAAAAAACAAGAGTTATTGAGCCACCATGTAAACGTTCGGGCCGCGAAGGTTCACCATCTCCTATTCTCGTTAGCACGTGCGCACTTTGAATGCAGCTGGCTGTTGCTGTTGCCATCGACTTTTTACGTTGTTGCTGACGGTTTAACGACCCCGCGATGTGCCGCGCGAACTTTCGTCTTGATTTTTACTGGATTTTTTGCGTGCGCGTGTGTGATCGGTGAAACCATTGCTCCATGCATGCCGTAAATGTCGACCGCTGATGATGACCAACCAATCGATCGACGTCGGTCTTTTTTTCTGTTTCGCGCAGAAGCGGTGAGCGAAGTTTTATTGCCGCCAAAAAATCGCTCGATCCAACTTTAGCCGCTTTACGGGACTAAATAGGCCAAACGCTGCACCGACTGCATTATCCTATCACGTGAAATATCACTGGTTTTTTTTCAAAAATCCACAGGCTTATTAAAGCTAGCAAAACTGCAGTCAGTATCTGCAATGGTAGTCTGTAATTATGATGAGTTGGCTAACAAGGCATTTCGGATACCACAACCAGATAACCATGGATAGATAAGATAGGCTTATGATATTGAAAGAGTTAGAACAACTTCCATTCTGTGAACCTGTGAATCTTCGGTGTCAACTCTACAACCATGATGTGAAATGTTCCTGCTGTCTGTGTAGCAGAGACTTATAATAATAATCATTATTATTTTATTATCGCTACTGTTGTTATTAACTGTTGTTGATATAAGTAGACGCAGCAGCGATAGCATACAGTTATTCATGATTAAGTGAAGCGGTGTTAGTACAATAGACATCAGCCACCGCGCCATATTGTGGGGAAACATATTGCAAACGAATACGTGTAAGAAAAATTACTCAATACCAATGATCGCAGACCACATAGGCCTATGATAGTTATGTTCTTCTCACGACATTAATCTAGCCAGCGCAGTTTAGTTTACACCGTTAAAATGATACAACACGCCCTACAAGATGGCTATAGCAACTAACGTTGGGCAAGTGTGTTGTATACGTCATTTCCACCGCATTTACAGAGAATTAGAAATAGATCGCTAATGCGAAGTCTGTTAAATTTTCAGCCAGTGGATTTGCATAAACTGTGTCAACCTCAAAATCTCTTAGCATACCATTGTAAACTGAATTTTGTGTAAGCTTGTTTCAATTAATATAATTATGTTTATGTTTTATTCTGTATGTGAATGTAATCTATTGTCATGTACACTGTCATTATCTGTTTTCTATATAACTCTGTAAATGGCCAGATGGTCCTTCTGTTATTGAAGATGATTTGATTTGTTTTGATTAAAACGGCAACATATGCATACGTTGACAGTGAGCTCATTCTGTCTCTAATAGTTAACGCCGCCATGCATGTTGGAAGTATATAATGCTACAGCAGTGTAACGTCGTAAACTAACGGAATTTTTGCGAACTTTTACGTGTGAAATTATACGACAAAAATGCACGGTCTGCAAATAACTTTCGAATAAAAATTATCAGACTTCCTCATCCTAAGTAACTCTGTTTGAATCAAATATATACTTCCAACGTGGCTGCGTTATTGATGCTCCGTTAAATAGCGTCACTTCATCTCGTCTATAGAATCAAAAATGACACAGAATGTGAGAAAATCCTGCATTTTAGTGATGAAATACTTTACGAGAATAGTCCGATAATAGTTGCACGGCGTACGTGACGTGGTTTCAGAGGCAGAAAGTTACGCAACATGAGTCGTCAGTATCGGTCGTCGCGCAGGGTGAAGGCCGCCTATTTTAATGGCATTGCGTTGCTCCAGTGACCCGATCGTCTCTCTTTTTTAACGCCGGTTCGGAGTCTCGCACCGTTGCTGCAAAACAACACTGAAGAATGAACTCGTCGCCGTAGATTATGCAACACGCGCGGTCGTAAACTGCCGGTTTTTTGCGAACCAAAAACAGTCACCGATCGACGTCGACCGTTGTCCTGCGCATCTGATGAATTCATTGTTCGCCGAACGTATAAAAGTGACAGTTTCTGAGCAGCTGAACTCAGACCGCGGAGAAGAGCGGACAGAGGCGGACATCGTCGTCTTCGACCGGACTGCAAGAGAGAAGGATCAGAGGCGACGAGAGACGCTGCTGCACGATGAGGCAACTGCTTCTTCTGGCGCTGGCCGCCGCCGTGGCCGGTCAGTACTGCTCTTGGTTTTATTCAATGAGTTCTATAACTCAGCTGACATTAAAGCTATATAATGGCATTTGTTAAGTAATACTTAAGTTTTTTTACATCGCTGTAAAAAAGGATTGATATCTTATTTAGTTTTGCGATGCATATGGGTTTGGTGTTCTCACTTAATTCATAAATTACTAGAGTGTCAAATTGAACTGTAAATAGCAGGGCGATTTTACGATGGGTCTGCACAAAGCTATATTTGAATGACAGTAATCCTCTATACCGCATGTGGGCTATTGTATTGCTTCTGTGTTACTTTTCCTGTTATTCACTGTTATATAACTGTTTTGTTTGTGTGTACAGCGGCCATCCGATACCCGGAGTACAACCAGGAATCCATCACTGAATCAAGTAAGTCGCAGCGAATTTCATATCTTTTCCACACGTTTAGTCAGAATGTCCGTGTTTAGAAACGGCTTCTTTATCAAACTGCTTCGCTACTCTTCTTACTCATTAGCATGCATGACAACTTTGTCTCGTTTCTCTACTGTTATTTGAACCTGTTCATTCGCAGTGCACACGACCTCCTATAATCTAAAATTGTGCTATGATTGTAAATGTAGTTTTCCGGCCCGGAGCTGAATACATCTACCGTTATGAAACCGAGGCTCTGACTGGCATCAAAACAGTCAGTGACCAATTGTCCGGAGTCAAGGTGCGCTCGACCGTCAAGATTCAGATCCATCGTGACGGCACCACGCTGCTCAAGGTATGTTCTCCTACCTGTAGAAGTAATGCGGGTGTACACTACTGAATTAATATACCTTCCTCGCCAGGGGCGTCGCTAGGACTTCATAAGACCCGTGGCAGTCGTCCTTGGACCGAGGAGCTGTGAGTCGAGTCGAGCGCCGTAAACGCATGTAGAGGCGCCGAGCGGAGCGGGTGGGGTATCGTTCTCCACACATTTGGATGAATCCGGAGAGACTGTGTACTATACCGCGAAAATGTTTCGATTTTTGCAGTCAAAAATGCGAGTTTTGGTGCGTCCTCGGTGATATTTTTTTCAGATGATTTACTTGAATTGAATGGCACTGCTTGAATTGAATGGAACTGCTTAGGCATACAGTGACTGTTGTGTTTTGGTGACGTTTTCGTCTCATCTGAAATTCTAATCACCACGAGTCTGCCAATCAGACTCGTGGCCAGCGGCTTGACACCCGTGGCAGTTGCCCAACTTTCACGGGTCTAACGACGCCGCTGTTCCTCGCAACGAACAACTTTATCTGAGGCCGATTCAGGTTTAATTTGGCAATCTATAAGCGGTAAGGTGAAACCCTAACACAGTTTTAGTAGGAGACGAGTTGATAAAATTTCATTCACATGCCTTGTGTTTATATCCACCCTTCAAACGAATGCAGAGTCGTCGATAACACACATGTTGATGCGTGAAAAGTTATGCTTTTTATCGAGACAATGTGTAAATGTTGTTTGACAGATGGAGAATATCAACCTGTTCAAGATCATGAACAGCGTGGTTCGCGAACGTCGCTATGAGATGGTCCCTGAACATCAGCTGCAGAAGCTGACAGGCGAAGAAGCCGAGGAGATGACTCGCAAACTGATCAAGCCAATCAAGTTCAGGTGCACATTCAAAAATCGTACAAAGTTGCAAGACAGATTCGCTTTTTAGCATAAAGATAATGCTTTGTTCTCTGTAACGTAATAGAACTATTTTTGTTTACTTCCGCAACGCATGATTGAGCGCATGTAAATCGTGCTATAAGACTATAGTTTTTCTCCTATGTAGCCGTTACGCCGTGCTTGTATGGTTGTGCATATTGCAGGATGACGGAAGGTGAAGTTAGTGATGTTCAGACTGATCCGACTGACGAGTACTGGTCCATCAACATTAAGAAAGGTCTTCTCAGCCTTCTCCAGGTCAAAATCAACGGACGTTCAACCATCACTGAGACTGAATCGTACCTGTCTGACTCCCCACTGTCGCAAAGGAACCGCTTCTACGACATGATCAGTCCAGTGCCTGGCAGATCTCGCCTTGGCGCCGTCGACAACATCTTCAAAGTCATGGAGGTGTGTTGCTTGACTAACCATTTTGCAATGTGACACACAGCCAGAGAAAGGCAATGCTGCACATCAGTGCTTAGATATTCTGAATATAAGTAGATATATACGCCGCAATATAAATGCTACCACAGCTTTCCTAATGTGAACAGTAGTCTTCTTTTCGTCGTTTTGAAACACCGCCCGCAAAGGCGACAATGTTTCTTTTACCGTTCTTGGTCTCGACAGTGACTGGTTTGACCATATGCGAACTGAACTGAACTGGTGACATGTTTCAGTTGGACGTGAACGGCGAGTGTGAGACGAAGTACGTGATCAACTCTGAGCCGTCCGCTGATTTGTCGTCCGTCAGCAAGATGGTCGTCACCAAGGTCAAGAACTTCGACAAGTGCCTCACTCGCAACTCGTTCGAACAGGGTCTCTTCGCCGGTCTGCCGCACGACAAGTCTGAGAAGGTACGTGAACGTCTGTAATCTCTTTTGAGATATGTCCGATGGCGTTATTGTCTCTTTTCTGGCGTATCTGGTTGAAATTCGAAGGATATCGCTGTACAGTCATTATGCTGTGCAGTAGATCAGTTTCTCAAGATATTTCGGAAAGCAATTTACAAAACTATTTTCATGTCGTCAAAAATCCAGTTTTGTCTTTCACTATGTGACGTTCAATACTGTTTGCGTTTTGAAATGTTGTTTACAGAAGCTGCTGCAGCCATCGATGGAAGCTGAGTACGTTCTCAGCGGAGACCGTCATCACTTCCTCGTTCACAAAGCCAAACTCGAGGCTAAATATCTGTTCCAGCCGTACGGGCATGAGGGTGGACAGATCAGTTCGAACATTGTGTAAGATAACATTGAGTTACTCATTCAATAGTGTGTTATCTTCTCTCAATGTTGACTTTTTCATAATATAGATGCTGAATTTTCTGTTTTATGTTGGGAGTGCAGCTTATCTAGGAGCCATCTTGCACTTATTGTTCAGTTTTTCCTTGTTTAACTGAGGATTTATGAAATTCTCCCTATTAACCCAAAGGTTGCTGTCACTGGCTATTTATAAATAAGTTATTTATAATGCTTCGCTAGCTTTAGAACCAACGTAAATGAATGCTATAAACCATCCCTACTTCCTCTGGGCTGAGAGATGTATTGTGATGAATGTGTGTGTTATATATACAGTCAGAAGCTGCAGCTGATGACTACCCGCGAGATCCAGACTCCGATAAGCCACGGATCATTCCTGACCGAGAAACTTGGACTGAAGATGGAAATTCCAAAGGCCCAGTGGACCGAGGAAACCAGCGTATCTAGCCGTCAACAAGAAACCGGCAGCCTACAGGAATACGAACAAATCGTACGTAACTTGCTATTTTCTTTTATCCTATTATCCATTTTCCTCACTTTATTATTTAATTAGATCATTATTTATCTATAATCAGTTATCTGTCATTATTTATTTCGATAACGATATTGCCGACCATACAGTTGATCACAAGATATCACGCACACAGACAGATGTAGAAACAGATATAAAAGCATGTTATTTCTCACGTGCGGCAGAGTAAATTAGCCAGCTTTCTGGTCAACTTTTGAGCGCATTTATTGTTTACAGTGCAAAATTGTTCAAATATCACTGTCAAACTTGCTAACTTTTAACAAAGTTTATAACATTAGTATAGGCCTGTATGTTATCGTACTTATTCCTAACATGCATATGTACACAATAATGCAGAAGCGTGACGACAAAATTTACGTGTGCGTGTTAGATTGAGGACAAGCTGCAACGCACTCTCAGCGCTATCTATCCGACAATGCACGAACATAGTGCCCTTTTCCTGATGAATTTAGCAGGTGTTATCCGTGATGTACCGCGCCAGCATCTGCTTCCCATTGTCAAGTCATATTTGCAGCGATCCGATCAAATCAGCCAGAAAAAGAGGTCTGTCTCCGTCTGAAGAGTGCGCGTTTCTTGCTTGGATTTGATGACAATAGCGTTTTGGTTGATAGCACATATTCTGATGCGTCAGTAATCTCATTCAGCAGCCACCAAAGAACATTCAAAGAGTTTGGTTTTTAAAAGTAAGGACAAAACACGTAAGCAAATGCTCCGATTCAACGCCATCGTTCTGAATTACACTCTGTCGAAGCTTTGCCATTCAGCGAAGTTTCGGTTGATAAAAGTACACTAATAGCCCCCCCCCCCATTCGAATGCAAGGATAGACGCTGCAAAATAAATAGAAAATGCAGTACAAACTGTATATTAGTGGACTGTTTTTGACTCGCAAATTTGATGAGAAATATATCTTTTTAAAAAATAGCACGCTAAGACACGCTTTCTGGCAGTTCAATAGATGCTTACTTCTCGGGCCACGCTGAATATGTTTTTCTGTGTTTTTGTACGTCCAGTGAGATCCTGTTGGACCTTCTGCCGACAGTCAAGACTCCAGACGTTGCGAAGGTTCTCATTGATCTTATCCGTGACGAGTCAATCCGTGGAATCCGCTCGCGCGTCTCCATTGCTGCCATGTCACTTTTCGTTAAACCGGAACCGGAAGTCGTCAGGTCGCTCGTCGTAAGTATCACTGATGTCGTAACTATTCAATCGGCTAAATTCGCACAAGCGTGTACATGTTGCTAAACAGAATTTCAAAAGAGCATTGTTGTAATAATAGTGAATTGCAATTGATTGAGAGCGGCGAATTATCAAGAAAGTGAGGCGGAACTGTCGGATAAGACGCGGTCTTGTGGCGCGTGCTCAAGTCTCTGGCCACCTACGTTACGTTAGAAAGGTATGTAGCCAAAGATTGGGCCTGCGCCATGGACTCACGGCGACATTCGACATAGCATCGGCGTTCAACCTCCTATTCAATCAGTTTACACCGAGTTACGGCAAACAAAGGCATGAGACGTAACTCTGCAGCTGAAAGTCAGGAAATATGTGTACATCATTGGACCGTTTTGGTTGACCGTTTTTTAAAAGTGATGAGCTATTAGAATCAGGTGAATAAATCACATTTTTGTCATCACTCATCAGTCCGTTACTTTAAGTGATAATTTAAATGCGTTACGTTGCAATTTGGCACGTAGTCCCTATTTCTCATTTTTATTCATTTATTTTCGATGACTCAGAAGGCATTGTAAAACGTCTGCATATGCGTTTGCATGTAAAAGTCGCTGTACAAAGAGTCAAGACCGTTGGAGCGTCACACTCCAGAGCTGCGTCAGACAGTGCTTCTGTCAGTCGGAACCCTCTGCAACAAGATGATCAACACAATGAAACGTCACAACAAACCAATCCCGCAACTCATGTCCGTTGTCGAAGAAGTTTCGTCCGTATGTCTTTTCAGTTCTCAAACATTTGCTAGTAAATGTGCCGTACAAACTGGTGTTAATTTATTGACGTGTTTGATTTTTCCATTTTTCGACCCCCTGTATATTTATCATATTCTCTAATGCTGGTGCAAACGTCGCAAAATTGAATATGCCAACCTACCGATTCCTCCTCAAATATTTATCAATATACAGAGTTACCGTCCTAGAATAGAAATATTATGACTATATGAGCTTAATAAATGTACTATTTACCTTCTTTGCTTACTTTCTTAGCATCGTATTATATCGCATTTGTCAGCCAACCATGAAAAATGGTTAATATACTGAGCTCTAATAGCAACACACAGCATGGCTTATTGAGGCTGACCAGTGTAGCACTGATGGAACTGCTGTCTGTTGCAGGAGCTGGTCAGCTGGTTGGAGCAGGCAGAGTCTGAAACGGACAAGATCCGTGTGCTCAAGTCGATGGGCAACATGGGCTCCAAGGAGCTGATTAGCGCCATTAAGAACATCATCGATGACAAGAGCCAGCCGCTCGTTGTTCGCACTCAATCTGTCTTCGCTCTCCGCAAGATTGCCAAACCTTTCGACAAATTGGTTCGTCTTACAAACGCACACTTGGCGAAACGAGCTTTATACTGTTACTGTTGAGCCTGGCAGTTAAACCGTGCACATATGTTTTACGCTGAAAATCAGATACATCTTAACAGTTGCAGATTGTAGAAATGCTTTCGTGACAGCGAAACGTAACCGACACTACGAAGAGTCTTAACTTAGTTTAGTTAAGCATGTAGCTGATATTTTCCATTAGTCGTCATAATATACCAAGCATTGTAATAATGTCCTATGGTAAATCAAATAAATTGGTGGTAAAATTCTAAAATACTGTAAAACCTTCGCGTAATACCTGCACCTAGTAGTATCCGCAAATGAACTCTTATATAATCATTATTGAACTGTTGGCAGGTGCATCCGATATTGCTGAAAGTGGTACTCGATAAGTCCGAGGGACAGCAGATCCGTGCGTCGGCTTTCATGGTACTTAAAAAGAGTCAACCATCATTCACCACTCTCCAGGTCATCGCTCACTCACTGCGCACTGAGCAGAACAAACAGCTCAAGACTCTCATCTACACCAGCCTTGTCAACCTGGCCACCTTCAAGAGCCATATTCCAGAACAGCTTTCCACGTACGTTATTACGTTGTTTAAAAACATCATTGCTATTATATGAAGAGCAATTAAATACTAGACTTTCTGCTTTATATCCTATACATTCATTTCACTCCTTTCCAGTGTAGATAATTAAACAATGTTTCGATTCCAATGAATACTTTTCTGCCTGCAGGTCAAGAGATGCTCGCAAGGTGCTGAAACTGATGCGTCCCATTCCAGTTGCAATCACCGACTCCAAGGAGATCAGTGGTCATCTGTACTCCGAGAGCCTAGAACTGGGTGGCAA
>Ga0056115_1000805_pt1 | contig 14068 bp, 9 predicted proteins | sample WorMetOlspDAHAB1_FD_77007 | JGI IMG/M metagenome (GOLD analysis project Ga0056115, IMG submission 77007) | Marine gutless worms symbiont microbial communities from Max Planck institute for Marine Microbiology, Germany - Olavius sp. DAHAB.1 ...
AAATTATATTATATAAACTTTGAATTACGCAGAGACAGAAAATATCAAATTGTTTCTCTGAATAAGAACGGTTGAAGAGCTGATTTAAAACAGTTAATTTTTTAAAAATTGAGATCGAATTTTTGCAGGAATTTGTTGCAAGCGACGGGACGGGAGAGAATGGTTTATTTTTTGGCGACATGTGAGCTACATGAGAGTCGGCTAGTTAATGGCACCTTCGGCTAATGTCGGCTATATCATGCCTGTGTATCATATATTTTTAATAAAAATCGTACACAAAGTACACACGAGCCCAAAAAGCCAATATTCAAAAATGATAAAATCACCGGAAACAGTACAAAAAATAAACAGTGCAGATAAAAAGCATCAAACCACTGAACTCTGTAAAATATATCTTAAAATTATTCGCTAATGAAAAATATAAAAAATGAAGTAAAAAGTAATACAGTGTGGTGAACAAATAATGTTGTATAGTTAAGAAAAAATCGACGCAACGCAAACGAAATGTCAGTGAAATGGTTTGGTCTTACCTGTGTCGCCCGGCGCTCCAGTAAAACCGCTGGGGCCAGATGCGCCAGTATCTCCAGCCGGACCAGGTGAACCTATCTCTCCCCTTGAGCCCCGAGATCCCGGTTGACCGGTGGGCCCTCCAGCTCCTGGTTGTCCAATCTGCCCTGATGGACCCGTATCACCGACCCGTCCCTTGGGACCAGCTGTTCCCGGCTGGCCCTGGAACCCCTTCGCTCCAGTCGCTCCAGTAACGCCACGCCCTCCAATCTGACCAGGTTGTCCCGAGCTTCCGGTGTCGCCAGGACTTCCAGGACTGCCGTCAGATCCCGGCTGGCCAGACGGACCCTGTGGACCAGTGACTCCCGTGAAGCCGTCCTCTCCACGCTGTCCCGGCTGACCTCCAGGACCCTGCAAGCCCTGCGGGCCTGGAAATCCAGTGTCACCTCGCGGACCCGGAAGTCCAATGCCGCCCGGTTGTCCTGGTAACATAAAAACGCACAAACCACTATAAAATATTATCTGCGGACATAAAAGTGAATCGCTGTAACGTACAACGTTACCGCAGCTGGGCTTTTCCCGCACCAGATCTGGGTTTTTTCGGCGCAGTTTTGGACAGTTTCTGCAGGCGTTTCTGTTACGTCGCATATTTTATCTCTCACGATTCAGTATCGGATGCATCTTCGTTCTTTTGTGCTGTCTGGGTTTTTCTGCACCTTTCTGGGTTTTGGAGAAGCGAATCTGGGTTTATCTTCAAAGTGTCGGTGGTAACGCTGATGATGTAGCGACATTGAACTGAATACGACAGCGTTTATGCACGGTTCATGCACATGTAGATCTGCATTACGCGGAAGAGTTTTACTAAACACTTTGTGCAGGGTGGCGCAGAAAAATTGGAACATTTTATTTTTTGTACATTACACACGTATGCTGTACAAAGAAAGTTGCAATGTGGCCTAAACGCAACAAACTGCACGCTATAAGACAGCATGTGCTTAATACTGTCTACTTCTTGCGACAAAATGGCAAAACCGTGACCCATTACATTAGGCTTCGTTTTCTGTTTTATTTTCTGCGCTTACATAGGGCCTGCTTTCAAAACTTGTCTTTCATTGTTCATTTTATTCTTATTGTTGTTGTCGGTATTGTTATTTTATTTTATGCGGGATTAGGTTTAACTGTCTTTATTACCGTGCATTCGTGTGTTTTTATGCTGCAATTACTGCGAACTAAACGATTATTTTTGTATTCGTACCTGGTAATTGAAAATAGCCGCATATTCGTTTGTATTCGGCCGAATACAGTGTATAGTAAAAACTATTTGGCGCATCTTTATTAGCAAGCAGACGACAGTGTGACAATTACAACCTAAAGTCGCACAGATGGTGCAACAAAATGTTTCGTATGAATTTATCTTGATACGTAGGACATGTGACTATATTTAGTTGAATCTATTGCTTGCTGTTTAGGAGTAGGGTTGGGGTTAGGGTTAGGTTTAAGGTTAGATTTAGATTTAGTGTCTGGTTGCGCCTCTGATTCGCTCGCGACATATGGCGCTATAGCAATGTGTTTTGATTGATTGATTGATTGATAAGTTGTTATGCACACGTATTTGTGCGAACTTTAGGTTGTAATTGTTACGGGCCGCATGCAGACGTGACAACGACCGAACATCTCACCAATGTTGCCAGCAATTCCGATGTCACCCTGACTTCCCGTGTCTCCCGGCGAGCCTGTATCACCAACGAAACCTTTCAGACCGGGCCCACCCGGCAGACCGGTAAACCCAGGACCTCCTGGAAAGCCTGGAGCTCCCGTGTTGCCGGTGGCGCCAGTAAAACCAGTTGCTCCGAAGACGCCGATGGTGCCCTGGAGTCCCGGAGGACCCGCTTGGCCTGGAGATCCGGTCGCTCCCTGTGGTCCAGCCGGTCCTTCCTCTCCTCTCTGGCCGCGACCTCCAACCGGACCCAAGGCACCCACGAGCCCCACTGCCCCCTTGTCGCCAGTGTCTCCAGCCGGTCCTACATTTCCCGTCTGCCCAGGCGATCCGGTTCCGCCCGTAAATCCGGTGGCGCCAGTGTCGCCGTTGCGACCTCGAAACCCGGTGAATCCGGGCTGGCCGGTGAATCCCGGCTGGCCAGTGAATCCGGCGTCTCCGGGCGATCCGGGCTGGCCGGGAAATCCGGTGAAGCCGAGCGGGCCGGTGAAGCCGTCAATGCCTCGTGGACCTGGATTGCCCGGGTTGCCATTCGGTCCAGACGGACCCCTCGGTCCTACGCACACGCACAAGCACAGCATGCCAGTTGTGAAATGGAGAGAATGTACTATTCTGCGATTTATTGTGTTTAATTGTCTGCGACCATTCAAGCCTTGGCAATAGCAGTTGCAGTACGGTGGTATACTCGGCTGGCGACCTTTCCCTGATCTATGGTTGACAGGTGACCACTTTGTGGGTAAACTGTCCGTTATGGGACAGCCAAATAGGGTAACTCTGCCTTCCATTCCCCGGGGTCTGTAAATGAGTAAAAATCCACGTAATTACACGGATTAAGGGGATGGAGACCATCAAACGGCAAACCAGGGCTGCATGTGGCTGTTTGGTTGTAAGTCAAAGTCCGTGGGCGCCGGCATGGAGTGCGGCCTATAGGCTGTACGCCCGCTCTCTGTGACACAAAAATGCCCTGCATTATGCGGCTTGTGGCGCTATATAAGTGTTATATGCCTTAGTGCGGCCGGCACCCCTTCCCCCGTTTTTATTTAAAAAATGGTATGCAAGATACACAGGAGCCTAAAAGCTAATATTTAAAAATGGTAAAATCGCCAGAAAAAAGCAAAAAGCAAAAATTCAAGAGCACAAATAATACGCAGTTACGCACCCAAACACAAAAGTCTCTAAAATTATACAATAAAACTAAAATTAAAAATTACAAAATAATTACAAAATAGTAAGACATTAACACGAATAGGCCTACAGAATGCAAAATACTAACTTTAAACAAGACTAGAGCAGCAACAAAGTAAAGCCGCCAGTAATTTAATCTAATGAGTTACTGTTAGCAGTTATTCACGTAGCATTACGGAAATATCGAAATCATCAACAATCAAGCCGTGAATCATTGACACATCGTCGCAAACCAACTCACTACTCGTGTGAATTATCCACTTTTGCATACAGATTACTAATTAAGATAATGCGGTTAAAAAATACTAGAAAAAAGCTGAAAGGGAATGGCTTTGCACATAAATCTCGAATATGACTAAGAATACTAATAATAACAATAATAATAATATAAATGCAAACAAAAAACAATTGTAATGGGTTATTACTGTCTACACTAGGACAGCCTAAATCCTACTTGTTTTAACCGAGGCACTTAGAGACAGTTGCTTATATGGGCGCCATATAAATCTTTGTTTATGTATATATGTATGTATTACCGGTATCGCCAGGATCGCCAGGCTGTCCGTTGAAACCCCGCTGACCAGGCGATCCAACGCTTCCGTCGGGACCCTTCGCACCGACATTTCCAACAGCTCCGGGGTCACCCGGAGCTCCGCTGCTACCAGTGAAACCGGTGAATCCAGACACGCCAACTGATCCAATCGCGCCTCCGATTCCATTCTCTCCTGGACTTCCACGCTGGCCCTTGGGTCCACTTGCCCCGATCGGACCCTGCGGTCCAGTTGCGCCCTGTGCGCCCTGTAGCCCGACGTTTCCGGTCGGGCCGGGCGATCCGGTGAATCCGGGAACTCCGACTGATCCGGTAGCACCGGTCTCGCCCCGCGGTCCCTGAGGTCCCGACGAGCCGGTCACACCCGGCTGGCCAACCTGACCACTTGGACCGGAAGCTCCCGTGTCTCCCGGCTGGCCGCGATTGCCCTGGGAGCCGTCGTCGCCGCGCGCACCTGTTGCACCGCGGGCACCCTGGCCCCCACGAGGTCCGGGCGTCCCTTGCTGACCACCGGGCCCAATCGCACCAGTGAATCCCATCTCGCCTTTTAGGCCCTGGGCGCCGGGCGACCCGATATTTCCGGACGGGCCAGGAGGTCCAACTTGACCCGAAAATCCTTTGTCGCCTCTCGGGCCAGGGTTGCCGGTGGCGCCCTGCGGTCCCTGTGACCCAATCGGACCGGAAGGACCACGCTGCCCCTTCGAGCCACTGCCACCGGTGAACCCTTGAACTCCAAGACTACCCGGTGTTCCTTGACTTCCCTTCTGGCCTGCAGCTCCCTTTGGCCCTCTGAATCCAGTGGCCCCATTCGGACCAGGAGAGCCGATATTCCCCTGCGGTCCCTGCTGGCCCGAACTGCCGGTGTTTCCGGTTGGACCGGTAAACCCAACCTGTCCGACCACTCCGTCGGCGCCCGGATCGCCTCGATTTCCCTGCGGACCCGGCTGCCCGGTGAATCCGGTGGCACCGGTGGGTCCCGACGGACCTTGTGGGCCTGGAGATCCCTCGTCGCCTTTCTGACCCTGCTGCCCGATCGGTCCCCGCTCGCCGGTGAATCCAGCCAATCCCGGAAGTCCGGGGTTACCCGACGTTCCCGTCGCTCCGCGGAAGCCCTGCAATCCGGGCTGTCCGACAGATCCGATTTGGCCCTGGGATCCAGGACTTCCGGTTCCGCCTCGAGGACCGGGGAATCCGGTGGCACCTCTAGCTCCAGCGGGTCCAGTCGTTCCAGTGTCTCCAGAAGGACCGCTGAATCCCGTGTCTCCGCGCTGTCCCTGTGGACCCTGTGGTCCCGTAGAACCTGCCGGCCAGACAGCAAACAGGCGTTCGTACACAAGTAACTGTAAGTAGGTAAACAAGCAAGTAAGTAAGGATGATTCTAGACAGCGCAATTACAGATCACACTGTTCCCATACAAAAAGGCTTTAGCGGCTGTAGGAATCGGTTGAATGATAAGTCTTGTTGTCTGAGGTACGGTGATGGATTGATCTAGAGTTGTGTTCCTGCTACGACTAAAGGCTTTGTCGCCAAGTCGCAACTTTTATCGTAGACCGACGTCACCTCTGTACCAATTTCGATTTTCTTTCTAACAATTGTTTTGACATTATAACATTTTTACAAACAATTTATCGAATTTAAATACCTATTACACGTTACAAACAAGATCCGCGGCTTGCACATTTTAGTTTTGCGTCACTATTTTACCGTGCATTTTAATCGAGTTTGCTTTTTATTTAACAAAGTTGTCTTTGTTGAATTTGGATTGCACTGTATCTAAAAAAACTGGACTGGGAAATTTGCAAAAAAATTGCAGTGATAAACAGAATGAAATGTGTAACTGATCTTATGTAAAAATATTCACATTCCCTTAATCTGTAGCTGCTATACCTTGTGAAAACGAAACTTCAAAAATTGGCAACAAAAGTTGCACTGTGATACAACAAACTTTTCATCATGATCATACTCAAGCTTGTCGACATCGTGAAAACACTACTGGTACACTACACACGCTACTGAATTATGCCCAAAACCATGTAGCCCACTTAAGTTAAAGTTTCGGCTGTATGGGGGCTGGAGAAATTAAGCAGCGTCTGTTGGGCGTTTGGCACGCCATATAACAATAATTGTTATAGATAGCGCCTACGACTTCCGGCATGTGTGCAAGCCGAGGGGGGGACACTCTGAGTATAAATTGTTTGACATTAAACAATTTTTTTTCAAGTTTAGTCAATAATATTTCCTTGAGTATGACGCGAATTTTGTCCCATGTGCAGTTGGCGTAAATTTATGAAGTTTTGTTTTCACGAGGCACAGTAGCTACAGATTTAAGGCGTGGTAAAAACTGCAATATGAAATATCTCTGTAAAATTTCATTTTTTCTATGACGGTGTAAAAAGTTCGCAAATCGGTAAAGATTTGACCGAGTTATCACCAAATTTCCCACCCAATGCTGTTTTTAGACACGCGTATAAGCTTTGTTGGTCCTTGACTTATCACGCTTACCTTATCTACATAACAGTTTAATGTTATAAGAAATAAACGAGTATGGAGATGAAAATGCCGAAACAATCACTGAAATCCTTAACATCAATACTAATAATTAATAGATCATGATTAAAAATGAATGATGAATTAAAGCCGACAGCGAGGCGAGAGTGGGTGTCCATAGCATTTACCTGTGCTGCCAGCAATGCCGGTTGCGCCTCTGAGTCCAGGCTGACCAGGTGTTCCAGGTGCTCCTGAAAATCCAGTCGCACCTGCAGTGCCTTTCGGTCCCTGTTGTCCAGGTGGGCCTGATTGACCATCCTGACCTTGTGGCCCCGTAAAACCACGTTCGCCAACCGATCCAGGCTGACCGGCCTGACCAGGCTGTCCGGTGTCGCCTTGACCACCCGGCTGTCCAGTCGCTCCGATCCCACCCAGAGGTCCGGTGGGTCCACCTGGTCCACTGAGTCCGGCTGCTCCAACGGATCCGGGCTGGCCGGGTGACCCCGGAGCACCATTCTGACCAGGCTGGCCAGTGGGACCACGCTGTCCTGCTTGTCCAGGAGGACCTAGTTGACCGACGTTGCCCGATGGACCGCGCTCTCCAGTGAATCCAGTTGCGCCATTTGGACCAGGCTGACCGACCGGTCCTAACAACATCAGTAAGTAAGTAAGTTAATATGTTTGTTTCGTATGCTTCTATGTGCCGTATAACGTCATCACAAACAAGAAACACGTGCTGCACGGACTCTTGCAGCGCCTTCTGTTGCATTGCAAAACTATAATCTGTGAAATCGTGAACGTAATGTTGAGCTTCGGACCGTTACCAGTCAGCTACGAAACTGCAATTTCATACAACGAATGTTATACCACTTATTAACTTTTGACTCTAACTATTAACTCTTGTTTGTTTATTATTCGTGTGCATTTGCTGCCTTTGGACAGCAATCAATAAAACTGAGTTGAGTTGATTGAGCCAATCAACAGCGACTTTGTCTGCAGCCTGTAGACGTTGTATACCGCCGTCAAGTTTGGTCAGCAGGCAGGAATCGACGATGTGTGAGTGTGACACTGTCCGGATGTCGCCGAAGTCACATCAAGACAGCAGCACAAATATACACACTTATGGCAGAAGCTAAATCGCATCTGAAGCTGTGCAAAGAATGCTATATAAATTGTACTGGCGATGATTATTAAACCAATCTATAAGTAAACAGAGGTACCGTAGCCTGTAACAAAAAATATAAACGAAAGAAACAGACTGAGGGTGTATGGGTGTCTGTGGGAGTTATGAGCTATTTCTTCCTGATGGTGATGATTATGTGCATAATTTATAAAGTAACAGTATTTCTTTCGTATAGAACGAGGTTCTGTGGGTATTTTTTGCGAGTTTGTGAGCGTGAACTGACTGTGGTAGGTCTGGGTAAAAGACGGTGAAGACAGGATGATGGTCCCGTGATTCTATGAAAAAAAACATACACGACACTTCTGTGTTTATGCTGCCTGAAAGGAAAGTCGGGCTCCGGTAAATGTTAACCCGCCAATCCGCCATATTATCACAGTAGTGAATATATTTCTTCATTTCCTTCCTTTTGCCTTTTACCGTTTTCATTAGACTATTGTGTAGTTATGTTGTACTGTATTGAAATTTACTAATCCTTTGGTGGACTGGTTGGTCATATTGAACGGGGATATTTCTCTTCTTTAACCATCCTCTTTGATATCACACTGCTATGTCGTATTATTTTCATGTTTGATCATTGTATCGTTGTGGTGTAAAACAAAACTTCACTTCATTTCACACTTCATGATGTACGTAAACGTGGATGCATATTTGCTTATTTGCATACATGCATAAATAAACCGGGTTAAGAAACAGGTGTCAGACCTTCATCTCCGGCGTTTCCAGACGGTCCTGGATTACCCTGGCTGCCCTTCTGGCCCTGCTGACCCGGTGCGCCCTGGGACCCTTTAGGACCAACCGCACCAGCCGCTCCGAACGATCCAGACACTCCTTTCGGACCCTGAGCTCCAGCCAGTCCGGGCTGTCCCGGCGTTCCAACTGGACCCGGTTGCCCAGTCGCTCCAGGGGTGCCAATCGATCCCGTCCACCCCTGTCGTCCCGGCTGTCCAGCAACCCCCACCACGCCGTCGCTACCTCTGATCCCCGGCTCTCCCGGCGATCCGTTATTTCCCGGATTGCCCGGATTGCCCGTATCGCCCGGAAGTCCGATATCTCCCGGATCGCCAGTCGGACCAGTGGGACCGGAAGGACCCGGAGATCCGACCGAACCTTTCTCTCCAACTTGACCTGGATTGCCTGGAGTGCCTGCCGTTCCTTTGCTTCCAGCTGGACCGGTGGGACCTGGAGATCCACGAGGTCCGGCGTTGCCTTTAGGTCCAGCACCGCCAGTGTCGCCGGTGTCACCCAGAAGACCGGGCTGTCCGGTAGAACCAAGCTGGCCGGGGAATCCTGTCGCTCCAGTTGGACCTGTGCAACAAAATTATCAACATGTCATGTTATATCCAAAGTTCCATCATCATAATCGTCATCTTCATAGCGACGGGTGACTGTTCAACCTATACCAGCCTACAGACAGACTCAAAGAGGTCAAGTCTGCAGCTGTAGGTAGGCGGGCCAGCTGGCGCCCACCGACTTTCACTCAGATAACCCGAGTGAACTCTTTCATATGACATTGCAGTAGACGAAAGCACTATAAATATCGTCGAGGTATTTTTCTTATTAATTTTTAATTGCCCTCAGTAGTATAGGCTAAAAACTAGAATTATTATTATTATTATTATTTAGAAATTTCCAGCGCGCCTATACTACACGATGAACGCTGGCGAGTAGGCATTTCCAGTTGCACATCTGTGCATGCATGCTGCGCTGACTTTGACTGCTGTACATTATTGCGAAACAAGGAAATGATGATGACGATGATGATGAAGATGAAGTGAAAACATCAGCACGGACAATTTCTCTCGCACGCACATACAGCATGAAAAGCATGCACTGGGCAACAAACCTCTTGAACCGGGACTCCCGAGATTTCCAGGCTGACCGGCGGCTCCCTTCGGACCCGTGTCACCTTTACGGCCGTCGGCACCTTGAGATCCAGGCTGTCCACTCTGACCCTGACTTCCCGGCTGGCCCTGGAAGCCTGGAGAACCCGGATCTCCGACGGACCCCGGTTGTCCCGGAGCCCCAGGAGCTCCGGAGAGACCCGGACTTCCTCTCGGACCCGAAGGACCTACCGCGCCGTCAGCTCCGGTGTCGCCAATCTGGCCGTTGGCACCTTGCGGACCTGGACTCCCCTGGACGCCTCTCTGCCCCTGCTGGCCATCTGGACCCGGACTGCCTCTAAGTCCCGGTGTTCCGGTTGCTCCTTGAGGTCCAATTGGTCCTGCGGAACCTGCGGGACCCGGATTTCCAGGCTGGCCGATAAGACCTACTTGGCCGGGTGTTCCGACCTGGCCAGGGCTTCCTTCTTGGCCGGGTGAGCCGGCGTCACCAAGCGATCCAGGAGCACCAGTGGCACCGGTGGGTCCTCGAAAGCCGGTGAATCCAGTCGGACCGCGCTGTCCGGACGCGCCAGTGTTGCCGGGAGTGCCTGTCCACAGAGACAGCGACAGCTTCAAAACACAGATCACAATGCTGCTTCTCTGTAGAGTATTGCCATTATCATACATAATTGATCAACGGAGAATTAGTTTTATGAAAAAGGCACAAAACTGATAATAGCGTAGTATGCCACTTTTCTACCTTTGTGAATCATTGTATTAGTAAACTCATGCCTAAGTATTCTCTTGACAGTTCCTTGTTAAACGTTTCATGTACCGTGCTTAAATAACAAATATGGAAACATTTTTAGACACATCTATTGTTGATGGAAAGCTGTCTGTATTTTAGTTTATATGTATTATATCACACTGTCTAGTTTATCTGTGTATTTTTAACTGCATGATATATATGTGCTGCCTTCTGGCGTAATAAACGATATATATTCAAAACGTACATAACGCCAGATCGGAGCAGACGAAAGGGTTTAGATGGATTTATACCCTCCAAAATCCCGAGCTATAGCTGGTTGTCACACAAAGCTAACAGTCACGGTGGATTTTTCTGACTCGCATTGTTGTACAGCATTGTTGTCAGCAGCTTTATGTTGTTTGTTCTACTTCATTCGAGTTAGTACACACAGATGTAATATGTCATCGACTAATGCTTCAGATGCGTTTTATGCGGAAATTAATCAGTCATCAAGCAATCAATATTTATAACTCATCGAACCAAATTACTGGCTACGCACCTGCGAGGAATTGTAAAATAGGGGAGCGGAAGATGTGCGGAAAGGGGGGGGAGGGAGGCAGGGGAGAAAGGGGAGAGGAAGGGAAGGGGGAACTGCCTGAAAATATAGTGGGTGACCTCAAAAGGAGACAAAAACGAAGATAAATCGCCAACGGAATGAATACAAAACAGATAATTACGACTATTTTATTGTATACGTGAAACAAACGAGAAATTCAGTAATCTCTCTGTTTTCCTCGCCTTATAACACTCACTGCTACATACTGCCAATATTCCGTGAACGTCTGCCAGTACTCGAATAGGTCTGTTGCAGAACTGTCAATTAACTTTATTCGTAGATGCGTCAACCACGAGCCTGCACTAGTACGTTCTGTAGCCTCCTGCGGTGCCTTTCATCGTCGCAAGACCTTTGTAGCCGCCAAACGGTATTATGGCGCTTTATAAATGTTGTATTATTATTATTATTATTATTAACTCCTGTCTTGGACAAAATGAGTTGTATTGTATGAGCTGGTTCTATGGATGGCATTGTTAACGACAATGTTTTTCTATAGTATAGCGACGAAGAAAGACAGTTGGTATGTTTAATACGAGAACGTGTTTTTATCAGAGATGGTCGACTGTTTTCTTTTCAGCGTGAGTTTTATGACATAAGATTTAATTTACTTTATTTGTGTTGTATAGGCCATTTCATTGAGTTTTTTAATCATTAGTTTTTTGTGTTTCATTATTTTATTTCATTATATTGTGCACTCAGTGTACGCTTTGTTACAATGAATAAATGAACAGACCCGTATCGCCGACTGGTCCTGGTCCACCAGGCTGGCCATCTTGACCGCGAGATCCGTCAGTTCCTCTGGGTCCCTGCTGTCCAGTAGCTCCAGTTGGTCCCTGCAGTCCCGGCTCACCTCGCTGTCCCACAGGTCCGTCTGATCCGGGAGGTCCGCTGAACCCGGTGAAACCTCTGTCGCCGGTCGCTCCAGGATTTCCATTCGGTCCAGACGGTCCGGTGAATCCAGCCTGACCAGTCCAGCCGACTGCGCCTATGGTTCCAGTGTTGCCAACAGCTCCGGGACTTCCGCTCAGACCGGGATTTCCACTGGCGCCAGTGTCTCCGGGAGAACCCAAAACACCTGCATTTGCCAACATCAACCGAAACTTGTAAGTAAGTAAGTAAGTAGCTAAGTAGGTCGGTAAGTAGACTATGGTATTTCCAGTTAGCGCAGTTAAACTCAGTTAACACTGCACTGTGGTCCACTTCGCAATCAAAAAATTCACACTTGTTCAACCACAGTTTGTCAAGTGTGGCTGTCTGAGGTGAAGTCATAACACTTAAAGCGCCACAAGCGGCAACTGCAGCTACCGTAGCGCTGTGCGTGACAGGCTAGGGCGAATGTGCAGCCTATAAGCTGTAGGCCGAGCCTGCACACACGGGTTAGCCTCACAGCTAAACAACCACACGCGTAGTCCCGGCCTGTCGTTTAATGGTCTCCACCTCCGTAATCCATGTAATGACATGGATTACTACTCATTTACCGACCCCGAAAGGATGGAAGGCTGAGTTGGCCTGGTTGGTTGACCCATAGCCGACACCTTACTCACGAAGTGGTCACAGGTCAACCATGGATCAGGCGTAGATCAGGGAAAGTTCGCCAGTTGAGACAGACGTTCTAACCACTAAGCCAACTCGCAGAACTCTCTGCGGCGTCAGATAGTTCTGCAGAGTCGTGGTCCTACTACGCCGAAGGCTCTATTGCCGAAGTCGGTGCACATTCGCCCGTGTGCTAGCTTAATTGGGTCTAGCCGTCGCCGGCTCTAACGTAGTAAAGGGGTTAAGTACTCTTGTACTGGACATACACACTCTATGCGACGAAGTTTTCGGTTATTGTCACTGAACCAGACGATGTCTCTATGTGAAATCTTCTTCGTCATCATCATCGTCATTTAATTTTGTCCAAAAACATGCGTAGGCCTAATACATAAACGCATAAATGAATACAAATCCAAGATGATACCTTGAAAACCGTCAACGCCTGGTTGACCCACTGATCCCACAATGCCAGTCGGACCAGTGTTGCCGGCAGGACCACTGAAACCCGTTTCGCCAGTGAAACCAACGGCACCGATATTTCCAGCCGGACCTGCACAGAATAACATGAAATATGTACGAATATTTCAACAACAATAAATTCACTTCATCACAATCTGACGCTGTTGTAAGCCACATACTGCAGTTTTAAAGAGTCAAACAAGAAAACTGTTAACGCGTTTTTGCATTCTCACACACCGATAGTTTGACACGCTGCAGTTTTCTTTCTCTCGATTTTTAATATACTTTCAAGTAATTTTAATTCATTTAATTTATTTTAACGAAACAGGCAATATCATCTCAAAAGTGTGACAGCATAAAACGCCATCATTGTCGGTAGTCGATCAGAGTGCTAGACTAGAGATCAATTGAGGTCCCCGAGTTCGGTTCTCACCCGCAGCGCCTCTCTAGCCGCCTAACGGCATTATGGCGATTTATAAATTTCTTAATAATAATATAATTATTATACACCGTTTATTATAACAAAAACATAGACAATCAAAGACACGGTAAAACAATACTACTACTAGGCCTACTAGTACTACTACTACTAACTACTACTACTAAAAATTATTACTGTCCACGAGAAAGCATTGCCAGCATATCATTACAACTACAAAAAGTAAAAATATCGTTCAGTCTATGTGGAGCTCTCAAAAAAGCTTTCGTGTATTAAGACCGAATTGAAACGCTGTACAATGACCGAGAGTCTTCGGAATAGATATGACATCTCGCGCAAGTCGCCGGAAGTGCCCGTCAGGCGTTCGCCCAAAGTGGTGAGGAAGGACAGAGAACTGGCACTGAACGAACCGTGGGATTCCACTGCGATTGGCTGAAAAAATATACGAGTTGGTGAGGCTCGTATATTTCGCCTTTTTACGACTGGCAGCGAGGTCAGCTGCAGCGCCAACAGACCAAGCAGAAGATGACAAATAAGAAGCTGCCAGTGTGCTCACCACGGTGACGTCCCAAGTCAAAGGTTTGCCTCCTTGCCATGGTATCAATGTTAGGCCGTCTGGCCTTTTGCCGTCCAGTCTGGTCAAATTATTACTAATACAAAATTAATAATACGAAATTTATATAGCGCCATAATGCCGCTACGCGGCTACAGAGGCGCTGGCGGAACAGGTAGGTAGAATAGTTAGCAGAAAGCGGTAGAAAACAGATGAGTTTTAAGTCTTGATTTGAAAGTAGAGAGAGAGTCGCAGTTTAATACGGCAGGTG
>Ga0056115_1000806_pt1 | contig 14060 bp, 18 predicted proteins | sample WorMetOlspDAHAB1_FD_77007 | JGI IMG/M metagenome (GOLD analysis project Ga0056115, IMG submission 77007) | Marine gutless worms symbiont microbial communities from Max Planck institute for Marine Microbiology, Germany - Olavius sp. DAHAB.1 ...
AAAAAGGAAGGGGAAGAAAGACGGTGCCCCCATATGAGTTATGTGCACGACGCCCCTGGATAACTGTGTGAAATACGGTAAATATGTTTGTTAAAAATTAATTTAGAACTTAAACCGGAAAATTCCACGAAATTTTTCTTGTCAAAAACTTCCTTTTCATTGTTAATTGGTTGCACTACTATGTTTTTATTCCTATTCACACACACACACCCTAATATACTCGATCCATTGTCAAACCTGTGCGTTGAACTGCGTTCACAAACGTGATTTAATCCTTACGCAGGCAGCGGGTTTTAGCAAAATCTCACCTAGTTATCAGAAGACTGTGACAGTTGTTTTTGTGTCACTGTCAGTAAATAACTTAATGCGCTTCAGAGAGAATTGATGGTATTATTATATCTACTTCCAGTTTTTCGCTAGGGGTTCGAAAAAGTGAACTTTTGTAAGTTAGAAAAACCGATTTAAAAACTGCAAACGTTAAAGCCTATGAATGCACGCACTTAACGTTGGCTAATGTAATAGTTTCGAGTGTTATTCACCGCAGATGAGTATAGATAAAACTTGTCGACCATGTTCGTGATCAACATGGCGGACACGAACCAGAAGTTATAATATCTGACCATCTACGGCAATTAACAGTACCGAGTAAAAAAGTCATGTTATAGTTTTTGTACATGACAGATCCGATGGTATGTATGCCGTTGTTTGATAACTGGTTACGCACCAAACTGATGATGATAGTTGGAAACCGGAAGCAGTAACGCCACAGCACGGCTTGGTACATAGCTCTCAGAAACTGTCAGTTACGCATGTAACGATGAGAAATGTAATAGTTTTGAATATTAAAGGCTACAGGTAGACATGAAATAGCGTAGGTATGTCTATTCTTACAGTTTAAATATTGCGGATTTAAACCGGAAGTAGTTCGATTCAAAGGTAGAAGTTACTGTTGCCTTTTGCAGATCTAGGCCATATGTGTACGCCTTGGTGAATAAGCTGTTTTGGATTTGGAACAACGGCAGTATTCGAGAAATAAATTATTACCAGTTCCGGTTATAGTCCGCCGTCTTGCATATTAGGCACAAGATGGTGTCGACCACGATCCGAAAATACGATCGTAGTCGGGCGTAAGGTAGGCGAGATATGCCGCAATAATGCCTTCTCGGTGACGAAAGCGCTGCGAAGTCTTAGTGGGGTGAGTTTTCTCTGACAATGTTCGCATTTCCGGTGACGTCATAAATGATGCGGAAGTCACGTGACAGTTGGAGTGAGACTATTGTTTACAGTAATTATTTCTGCATTAGGTGCGTAAAACATCATGTTAATCTGCAACGGTTCAAAAGATACAGCGAGTTTTTACATTTATCCTGGGGGTTAATCCCCCGCTGTTGCCTGCGTAAGGTGACCATATTCCGTTGTCGGCTTGACGGTTAATTGGTTAATTATCACATATCTTATGCATCTGTTTGAACTAAGTTTTGGCTGAATATGAAAGATTGTTTGCTTGATTAGATACATCGCTGTGAATAAAAGCTATCCAAATACTGCCAGTGCGACTTGATTTATATCGAATACTGGTGAGTTTATATGTTATTTAGTGTTGTTTAGTTGTTTTTTAAACTTACATTGTAAACTGTGTGCTCTTGTAAAGTTTTATGAATACAATTCTATTTTAATCTCAGCATAATTACGCTTCAAAGCCTCAAAGGTCTCCAGGCCATGGACATTTGCCAAGTTACAAACGGATCGAAAGGCAATCAATCAGTCATAATGCTATGAATAAGCGTGAAATGTTAAAGTGGTCGCATTTAACTGCGCTGAATAATCACATTTCGATTTATAACTGTATCAATCAAATTTTTGCGGGTAGATTGTATCGAAACCTTCCAGGAAGCTTACACCGCTCCCCAAACCCGCTAACAGCTGTATATGAGGAAATAAGGAAGGGGTAAACTTGCTGCGTCACGACACATAACGACACGATACGCACTACGTGATGTGACATGTCGTGAGTGTCGCGCCGTGCTTGTTCCAACAACGCGGACGACGAAGAAGCAGTAGTGCTCGCGTATACAAGTTTAGTCTTTCGTGCTCTAAATTTGCATCAATTTCAGGAACAATTTCTAGAAAAAAATGAGGTGGACATGTCCACCCCAGTCCACGCTGTGGCGATGTCCCTGAATACGTGTCGTGCGAGTCACAACTTTTCCTGTGCCAAAATGCATGGGTTAGATAGCGTTTCGTGACGTGTCGTGACGTGACGCAAGGGATACTGCAGAGTATTGTCAGTGCGGTATGTTGATAGCGCGTGTCACTGGCACTGAGACATCGACATCTACATGTACAGCAGCAGTTCACTGCACTGGCTGGGCGGGGCGTTCCGCGAAATGAATATGCAGAACGTCGCTTATAGTCTGCAAGAACGCGAATGCGAACTTTCAACTTTTCGAAGCGTAACTACTATGACAATGCTGTAACCTTACGGTGAGCGGAGGGTTTTGTTGTCAATAAACAAAGGTTGGCTGGTAATGAATAGCTTGTCAATAGAGCGTCGGTAACGCTGGCGTAGGCAATATGACAGTACGCGGTATAGGAGGCCTAAGTAGCCTAAACTTGCTGGTGAACCGTTTCTTGAAACAGGTGCGCTGTGCTGTGACAGTGAGTTAAGCCTTCCACCGGCTCGGCATTGAATATCTCGTTGAACAACCACGTTCATGATAATCGTCGCTAAAGTTTGAAACTATTCACCAGCACGTTTGTACCTGTCCGTAGGCCCGAATATGCCGCATTTCTGCATACGATTACATTAACTGTTTTCAATGCTGTCTAGTAGTAGTCCACCATCGACATGCCTGCATGTGTTTGTGTTTGCGTTTAACGCCGGATTTTGGTTATAGGCCTAAAACACGCGATAAAAGATGACAGGCTAAAACACATTCCGTTTCGACGTCCTTCCGGAATGTGTTTTGGTGAAAACTAAAAAGTTGCGAGTTCAGGCTTCTTCGTGAGAACATTTGTTGAACACGTTTGACTTCAAATGACAGCAAGTTGACAAATGTATGACGGACAATAAAGAACACGAGAAGAGCAATGTCTCTGGTGAATTAGGCTACCGTGGGTAAGATGCTTATCAGCTATCAATAATCACATTACTCGTATAGGGGCTTAGGTCATAGTATTAATGCTAGAGCTGCATCACTTGGTACGTTGTTTTAGTACAAGCCCGTGTTATAGCGTTAGTGGCGCTCAAAGGGGACGACAACAATTATCCATGATAACAATAAAAACAAAACCTAGGAAACAAAGCATCGACATAAGATTGGGTCGTCACGCAGTCTACAGAATCGATTAGCCTGTGTTGTGATGGTAGTCACTGCGTCAATTCTGAACATTTTTAATTATTCTACTTGTTCAGCACTGCGCCAATAAAAAATCAACTATAGCTAAAGGCGCAATATCCAGAATCAACATCGGCCAACGAAAGATGTCATCATTGTGCCGAAATTGACGTTAAATTTCAATCAATCAATTTTCATAGCCTTCTTGAACTATGGCTATTAAATTCACGGGCGACACAAGAAAAGTGAGTGGCCTACGAGCACGCGTTTATGTATGTACTGAACATTATCATGTCACTAGCGTATGCATTTCCATTGATGGATCGTCTGTTCAAGTGCGCCTGAGCAGAATAAGGATGGGTTTCTTTATTGAGGACTAACGGGAAAGACTGCCGTATAGGTACTTCGCGATGCGCAACTTCTGCTGAATAAGCGTCTATATATCCACTGACATTTTTCGAGCAGTACCGATACGGTAGTCTTGCCGATTAACGTCCGACTAACATTCCGCTGATCCTACAACTGCAAGACTGGTGTAGCAACAAATGACCGGGTAAATTAAAATTCTGATGATTATCTATCTGTTGAGTGACTGTACGCATTTGTGATCAGGTCAGGCTGAGAGTCGTAACATAGATGGCGTCATCGAAACCTCAGATTGAGTTGACTTCCATTCAACGACGAACGTCAAATGACTCAGGAGCACCTGCTGCTTACGTCAATGCTGCCTCAGAACTGCCACCACCTGACTACTCTGGACAGAGCCAGTCGGCGGTATTTAAGTTATCTTTTTAATGTACGTGTAAAATACTCGGGAATAATGAAAAATAGTGCACTGTTATACAGTTATGATATTGCTGGTACACGGCAGTCTGTTTTACTGCTTGTAAGTCTGCGTGTGAAGCCTGTTTGCATTGTAACGACGCTCCATTGCTTTTTCTTCGTTTTTGTGCATTTCTGCTTCAATAATTGTCTCTGTTAATTTTTCAAACATTTTAATTGCGGTGATGCTTATTATTTGCACTCTTTATTTGTTAGCCTCATATGTTGACTATTATTTATGATATTAGTTTTTAAGGCTCTTGTGTACCACGCGTGGAATGTTCATAATCAATAATAAATAACGTGATGTCTTCTAGGTGTTTTATGTCTGATAATCGTTTTAAAAATAAGACAGTAAAGCCTATATAAATATGGTGCAACATTCTTAACAATATCTATTTAAAAAGCAAACGCTAGATGAGCAACAGGCAATATATTGGATCATGCAGCATAATGCTTGAAAAGTCGAAAGTTGAAACAGATTACATAAGTTACAAATGCAGGCTTATCGTTGACAGTATAATTTCATTACTGCTATACGTTCGTACTTCGAGTGATGAACTGTAGCTCATCTTCGAGATTAAGGGACCAATGTACGTCATTCTGTGAGGCCAACGCATAAACCACTGCTCGGAAAACGGTCACAATTCACACTGTCAGGCCATTGTAACGCAAATGCGTTGAGCAAAGCTTCACAGTCGTTCACAACCCGCTCACAGAAACTTCGGCACGGCGGCATTGGTGTTTCAAGCAGCGTGCACGCGGGAGCGTACAGGGAGCACAGAAAAAACTGCATGTGAGGACTGCAGCCAACCTGCAACAGAAACGCCACGCAACATAATTGAAATTTTTCACTTCCGGCTAATATAGACCGCATTTTTATAGGAAACAGATGCAAATGCACAGCATCCTCCAAACCACAGTGCACGTCAATCAACCTATCAATCACCCAATCTGTTACAACATACCGCATGTCATACAGGTACACTTTATATATTTATGCTATACATGGGGTGACATTCTATCTGTGGTAGTTGCAGCCGCCATCTTGGGGGGGGGCGAACTTGTGCTTTTACACCGTGAAGTTTTAAACTCGTCTGTGCCTGTCAACTGTCATAATTGTGCGGAATTTCACCAGTCGATATGCGACATCTGCGAACAACTTTGGTGCAAGATTTTTCGGACTGTTTGAAAAGTACTTTACTAGTTGTTAACACTAAGTTCAAGTTGTCCTACAATATGGCGACGTGATGTTAAGCTTCCTTCACTGACGTCACTCTACTTGATATGTAGTAGAGTCGCAGAGTTATGCCTAAGCTATGATTAATTTGAATTCTGAACTATAAATGTATTCAACCGTGTTAATTGTGATTTTTTTGTAACGCGCAAAGTGTACTTTATTACATCCTGTACTCATTTTTGTGTACTATTTTACATTTTGTAGGCTTCCTACGTATGTTTCATGTTATTGTCGGATGTACATGGCTGCTATTATAATTTAGGCCTACATTATTTGGCGTGTTATAATTTCAGCAGATACTAACTAGCCTATTGACGTGCTAACTAGTAATTCGCTTTAGCCTATGCTGTATATTATAAGAATATACTGTATGGTGAGCCAACCTGACATTTATTCACAATTGTTAACTTGATATCGCTGTTTCGAATCGCTGATAACAGTTATTCGAAATAGCAATATCAAGAATTGTGAATTGTCATTTTGGCCCGCCAAATTCCTTTTCTTAAGTTTATTTACCCGAATGAGCGGAAGCCAGTCTCTGGCGAGTTCGACCATCGCTTCTTGTTGAGTTCGGTGGCCAAAGATGTTAGGCATGATCGTCATATCGTACGGAATATCCCTACACAGTGGACTGGTGATCGGTTCGCAGCGGCCATTGTCGTGTTCGCCCGCATCACCTCCATCACGAGATGAGAATCGTGGAGCTGCAGAGATCAGTTCACAGGCTGTAGAAATCAGCAACACAATGACAACTAGCGTCGGACACATACTGGCTGATTCTAACGCTGATCAGCCGTCAGCTATATTATACAAAATCGTGTATCAGACTGGCGAAAATGCGATTTAAGGTGGTTTTACACAGCGCGACACGGGGCGACTGAAATGCGGGAGTGGAAAAGTCGGGAGCAGATCGCGGGGGTGGAAAATGCAGTAGTAGAAAAGTATGGAAAGCCGAACCGATATTATGCAGCGATATGGCCTTACGTTACTTCCTTTAAATTGTCTTTAGACTTCTCAGTGAATAAAAAGTGATTCTTACTGCATTTTATAATAGTGGCGACCTTTATTTTTTATAGTGGTAGCTTGCTAGATGCGGCATTCGTGATGTGATGCAAGGTAGTAGTGAACATAAAATGTACCTGGTTTAAAGGATGCCTAAACGCTGATTTTTAGTTTCACTGTAGCTACATGCATTTGATACTGTCCAACAAAAGCTTTCAAGGGCGTAAAAACATGCGTAAACGTACGACATGCAAACAGACAGTTCAATATATAGCCTACGTAAATATCATAAGCACAGAGTCAGTTTACAAGTAACTGAATTAAGATGATACTATATTATGGAATCCCTAACCTAACGCTGTTCATGAACATTGTTCACGGCCTGTCCGAGACCGATTCACTTTAGCTTAACTAGTGGTATCTTATCGTATCTCTTCTGGCGGATTTCCACGCGTTATCGCTCCTGCATTTTCCACTCCCGCATTTTCAGCGCCCCTGCGACACGACGAGAGATAACTTTATCACCCGAAACTCGCATGTAGCCTGGCCTCACCAGATGAGACCAACAGTCTCAAAGTCCATGGCAGGCTGCCGGAAAAGCAAAAGCCGACGGTGTCTGTCGCCTGTTATAAATAGCCCCAGTTCATAGAATGTTTACTTTTAAAAATAAAACAACATACAGGTGTTATACAAGCCTTATCATTGAGCGTAGCATCTCTGTTAACACAGGCACACAAGTGACTGGTAATGAAAATGAGTCGTGCATCAATAACGATATTTAGTTTCTCGGACCAACAGTTATTCGGAGTTGGAAAGAAACGGGTTTGATAATGCGGCGCCGCACAGGTTTCAGTTAATTGTTGCTTTAAAAAATAAAAATAACATTCGTCGCCCCAGCGACAATGAAGACTGGCAGAAACAAACGTGGCATAGAATTGCCTTTGCAACGCTAGCCACATTGTACTATAAACATACAGGGTGTTCAGTAAAAAAAGCAAAAAGATAATGGCAGTATACGCGGGTATTTTCAGACAGTTTATATTCCTGCTGCTAGGGGTGTGCGTAAAAAATGTGCAGGGTACATATCTTTAGAACTCAAATTGTCGATTTTAGACTTTTTCAGAATTGTCAACATTTTCCAAAGTTATTGGCGAAATAACATAGGGTATACTTTTTATGACTCACAGTGTAGATTTCGATACGTTGTGCACTGGTTCATTGTAGTTTTCTGTAGGAACTTTCAGAGGCGAATAGAATCTCATAAAATTTAAGTAAATTTTACTTTGACATTCGCAACTCTTGCTGGGTCACTGATCCAGTCGATTATGTCTTCGGACTTATTTTGGCATATTTTTTTCGTCGCGTCGGTATGAAAGCGGCTTAAACAGACAGCCGTATTAAATCTGGCTGATTCAGTAGGCCTGTACACGTCGACGCCACATCCTGTTGTGGTCGACCGGGTAACTAACAAACTGCCAGCAATGTTGCCCATGCACCCATCACTGGAGGAGAAGCGATTGAAGGGAAACAATTAGAGACACTACTCCATAGTCCATACCGTGTAACATTTGACCGCACGAATTAAGTCCACATGCCACTCGGCCTGTGTTTACACGAAATGACTCCATATTATTGAAGCTGTCAACAGGAAAATAAAAGATCTACGAACTTACTACGCAGTAACCGGACGTTACCCTCCGAAAAATTTCTCTATTGAGAGGTTAATGTCAAACTCCATCAAAGAAACAAACAAAGAGACAAACGCTCAGACGCCAGGAATCGAATTTAGTGCATTTTAGCCTTAAGACGTAACATCTAGTGACAATATTTTAAGGATTTTCTTGATAATCAACTGACCAAAGTTCGTGTATTTATTGGTTGATCCCGGATTTTTACCCCCGGGGGCACTGGGCACCTGGAAATGAAAATAAAATGTAAGGCAAAATAACAATACCAGAAAATGTACGACCAAGAGAAACGTGAGACTGAAAATGCGGAATTTGAAAATGTAGGAGGAGAAGAAATATTTAGAAATAAACTCACACACACACACACACACACACACACAGTCACGTTTCGTGTTAAGTGGCGACTCTAACCCCAACCCTAACAGTACGCGCCAACATGCATAGACTGTAAACCGGCGACGTCGCCAGTTGAGATGTATGTCGCCGGTGTGTGAGTCTTATTTATCATCCATGCAGCCACTTGATATGAAACGTGCGTACACACACATGCGATTACGAAGCGCAATTATGCATTACGTTACAAGAAATTTAAAGTGAAAAAAATGCCGAAGCAATACAGACGCTTCACAAACAGTACACTATCACATTCGTAAACTATGGGAATGACGCCAAGAATAAATGAGATTTTAGTTCGGTTTTGAAGGTTTGCAGGGTAGTTGATGACGCCACTTCGGCTGACAAACTATTCCATGTTCGTTCCGCGACAACGGGAAAAGCAACGTAGAATGTCATCAGAACACGGGTGAGGCATAGTAAAACTGTACTCACTCGCGGTTACTGTTAATGTGTGTCAGGCCAACGTCGAGGCTGCATATGATGACGAAGTCAGCACATCCGAAGAGAGTTCCAACTCCGTGGTTCGTTGTGTCGTCGTCAGCCGAGCAGCGGTTCATGAGTTCCTCCTGCGGAGGCAGGCCATCATCAAAGCCAGCATCATCATTCTGCTGGCCGTTCTCTACGTCGTCTACTTCGGCTGCGCCATGTACCACAACTTCGGCGACGAGGGCTCCATCAGACTGCTCTGGGTTACGTGTGTTGTTGTCGTTGCTACTGTGATTTCGGCGACCAATCGCGTCGTCCGTGACAAGATCACGCTTACGTCACAACTACCGGCTATTTCAGATGCTATAATCTGGCTGCAACTCCACAGCCGACTCAGCGGCTGGTAAATTACGTTAAATTGCAACTTGTATTGTGAAGTGTTTAGTTTTTTTGACAGCTTGGAAATGTTGCATCGTTAAGTTATTGGAAACACGTCTCTGATGCGCCATTATGCCTACTTCTCATTGTATTGGCCTTTCGTAACAATTTTGAATTGTTTTACATTATCATTTAACAAATACACAGCATTGTGTTGTAGGCTAGCATATGATATTTTAGATGCATACACACAATTTTAACTTTCAGCACACTTGAAGATCTGATTTGACAAAGGATCCTATTAAAAAACATTTTTTTGATTCGGTGAGTCCTGCAATTAAAATTGTACATCTCCATTTCAACCACCACAAGCTGAGTAAACTCTTTTTCAGTTCTTTCTTTTTATGCTACTGAAATAAAAAGAAAAATGATAACAGTTGTTTGAGTTTGAATTTCGCATGCACTTTCTTGTATTTTAATTTTTAATTTTACTTCGTGTTATATCGTTTAATTTGCCATGCGTTGGCTGTGTAGGGTCGTTTTGATCTGCGTGTATCTGTTCATTATAACGTTTGTTGTTGTCGATCTATTTCTCGTCTCGCACGCGGCCTACAATCTCGTCTCTCTCTGCGGAATATTCGTTTTAATCATCCTACTCTTTGCGTTCTCGCATTCTCCAGCCAAGGTCCGCTCAGTTGTCGTTAATCACAGTTATTAACAATTTCTTATCGGCGTTTTATTGTAAATAGGCCCATATCGATATATAACGTTGTGGTAAGACTGTGACGTACAATCGGGAAATTTTCATGTCTCTGTTCAGTTGCTCTCCGAAAGGATTATTTCGTCATAGTTTTGCGGAGATGCTTGCTATATGAACATGAAGTCAGCAGCTGTTAACAAAGTTTGACGATTTGAATGCGTTAGGTAATTTATGTAAATGAATGCATCTTGGTTTTGATATTTTGGTTATATCATGCGCTTATCGTGGCCTTATCGTGGGTAAGGTGTCCGCTATGGGTCAACCAACCAGGCCAACTTAGCCTTCCATCCTTTGGAGTCGGTAAATGATGTTACGTTGGTGGAGACCATTAAACGGCAGCCGGGACTGTGCGTGTGGCTGTTAAGCTGTGGAGCTAGCCTGTGTCTGCGGGCTTAGCCTACAGCCTATAGGCTGCACGCTCACCCTAGCCTGTGACGTACAGCGCTACTGTTGCTGCAGTTGCCGCTTGTGGCGCTATATAAGTGTTATGCCTTTCTGTTTGCCTTAATGAAATGTGTAACTATGCATTCATTACAAGTTTCCCATTGCCGAAAACAAATGAATAAAAAAGTAAAAATACTGTTGAATTTAGAGTAATGTCTTGTGCATTGCAAGTAAACAGCAAGACGTTTTTGGCATCGGTACACCGACGTTTTCCGAGAAAATGGCACTGAAACTGACGTTGTTATTGTTCTGGCTTAGACACGTTAGATTTTTCACTGCTAGAATCGAGCTGTGTACGCGACGTGTATTGCGCAGGTCAATTGGCAGACAGTATTGTGGGGCATCGGTCTTCAGTTTATTATTGCAGTAATTGTTCTTCGATGGCCGGCCGGATACAGAGCGTTCAAGTGGCTTGGGGATCGGTTCACAGAATTTCTGGCTTACACGGACAAAGGTTCCGAATTCGTCTTCGGAAAGGTGTACGAAGAGCATGAAATCGCTTTCAAGGCAAGAAAGAGCGTGCTTATAATGTTATTTTGTAACTTTTGAACTTGATCACAGTTGCAGCCTGCACATTCATCATCATCAATAGAAATATAACCTTATGTAGCGCATTCGTCGTAACATTCTTTGATTGCTTTGATGGGTTGACTGAAAATGCCGGACATGGGATTGCAGGACATGAAATTGACGGAAAAAAAGATCTAATGATACATGTGACAAGTCTAAGTAACAACACCAACGATATTAATATGCAACATTAACAACGATTAAAATTTGTAGCAGCTGCAAACAATTTTCTACAGTACAGTGTTAGCTTATGCAGATTAAAGAACACTGCTATATTTATGATGAGCAGAATTCAAAAGAAATGCACGCTGTACTGTATTGTAATCTATTTTTGTACGATATTTGCCACGTCTTGCAAATTCATGCCCTGTATTTTCATGTCCTGCAATTTTATGTCCTGCATTTTCATGTCATGCATTTTCATGCCCTGCAAGTTGGTATGTCAATTTCATGTCCTGCATTTTCGTGCCTTGCAATTTTGATGGTTCGTCATTTTCATGTCCGTCATTTTCAGCGCCTCCGCTTTGATCAGTCAACTTAGAATGATTGGTACTTTGTAATCCTCGCGCTGCATAAGCATACCTTTCTTGCCACTGGCATTTTATTTTATTTTATTCTGCTTTTAATAATTCAGTGTATGTTTTAGATATGTAGGCCTACTTCTGTTTAATAAAATAATTTTTATGCATGTATGTGTCACCATCATAATTATTAGAATAATGACATGGTCTAAAAATATGATTGCTGCGACGTCCATCGTCCACCACAAATCTAGTTGGCTAATTCCAAGTATCACACTCGTTGATGATGATACATGATACGGATCTATCCACATCTGTGCACTGTCTATCAGTGTCTAACAAGTTCTCGTTGACCTGCCCGACGTTTGATGAGATCGTGGTGTCGACGTCCTGTGTCCGTGGAAACGTCGCACGATCCGGACGCTGTCTGTTTCTGCTTTTGTCGACCGAGATTTTCTGGTCGCTGTTGCCCGTGTCTGGAACGAACTACATCGCCACATCACGTCTGCACCGTCGTTGTGAGTTTCAAGACTCATTTCTTCACCTGCTCACTTCCTCGCCTTTTTGTAGTGCCTATGAACTGACTGTTGACTGTTATCGGACGCTACACTTTAATCGCTCTAGTTACTTACTTACTTGCTTGCTTGTTTACTTACTTACTTATGCGTAGATGTTGCCAGTGGTGATATTCGTCGGTTCAGTTGTGTCGGTTCTATTTTACTGGGGAGTGATGCAGCAAGTCATTAGCAAACTGGCCTGGCTGATGCAGCTGACGATGGCAACCACTGCAGCCGAGTCGTTCACAGCAGCTGCCAACATTTTCATCGGCGGGGTTTGTGACACAAGCGGCGCACACATTTTGTTTAGTCGGTAATAGTCATCGTAACATTATAACAGTTTTAACGTGTGTGATAATGTTTATACGGGGTGGCCCAAAAAAGTAAGCCACTGTCAGGTGTCATCATTAAATCGTATTAAAACCGTCATTAAGGCTAATTTTTTCATAAATTTTGACTACAAAATGAGCAAAAGAATGTAAAAAGTCTGTAGTAAGTATTCTGTGTGACCTAATTTGTGACGTCATCACTTGCTGCGTTTGAAGTTGCGATACGGGTAAAATCAACGCATCTGATAAAATCATGTTTGAAAACCAGAAAAAAAGATTAATATACATATAAAAGATATTTTTTACATAAATCTCCATCTGAAAGATCGTTTGAACATTGACATCATTTACCGTTACTGACGCCTATCGAGATTTTGACGGTCAGGCTTAGTTACTGAGGTCAGAAGTAGGTCAGGCATAGAATATTTAATCCCAAAGCATAATATTATAGTGCTTGATTCATACTTTAATATTACGAATAAATATTATCTCATTCACAGGTTTTGATACGATTTAATACGATTATTGATCATTTGGTATTGGCTTACTTTTTTGGGCCACCCTGTAGTTCTGTCGTCAAGGCAAGTCATTTTGATAGTTCAGTATTGTCTTACTGCCGACAGGAACAGCTGTTACTCAGTGAACGAAAATTGCGTTGATTAATAAACTTTGTCTATTTTATCATAAGCATCGTACACAAAAAAGTGATGAAACAACGAAAGAAAAGAAAGAAACTCGATAAATCGCGTATTGACGTTAATTTGCTGTGACCGCGTTAACAGCCGGAAACGCTTTTGATGATAAAGCCGATGCTACTGGATATGACCAAGTCTGAGATACATGCCGTAATGACTGGAGGCTATGCAAGAATCGCTGGTGGCGTTATGGCCGCCTTCGTACTGTTTGGGGTCAGTTTGCCTGTTTTATATTTGTATCTCTGCTGGAATTTTATTTCTAACTCGAATGAAGTGCATTATTTTGTTCCGTATTGTCTTTAAGCTATCATATCCGTCACTTTACATTGAGTTTGTTTTGTAATAACCTTGTTTTTGCCACTGCGATCGCCGATATATCGCAGGACAAGCTTGTTGTTACAGTGTGATGCGCTAAATTTCATTCTGCCTCTGCCTACCATGTTTTTCATTCATTTGTAATTTTTATTTTGACTTCTGACATAAAACTGTCTGCACAATTGAAATGAACTGAAACTGAACTGTTTCAAAACTGTTTTGAAATTTTTGTGTTTCCGTTTTGTTTTAATAGTGCGGACAGTTTAACGCAGATGGAATACGTTACATAATACATGTACATTGACACATTAATTATATGCTATAAGAGTTGTACAGGAATACAGGATGTATTTGTATGTGTTTTTAACTACCGTAATCATGTTGTGTGGGTAACTGTATAGATCAAAAATAAATAAATAAAACACAAGCAGTATTAGCATTGATCAGTGCTGCAGGAAATTTTACCGTGCACTGAATGCCATAAATTAATTATCATTGCAACTTTGCTTTTGGGCCTGTAAAAATGCAATTGCTCGAAGCCTATTGTTTACCAATTCTTGCCAATGGTCTTGACAGCGT
>Ga0056115_1000807_pt1 | contig 14056 bp, 14 predicted proteins | sample WorMetOlspDAHAB1_FD_77007 | JGI IMG/M metagenome (GOLD analysis project Ga0056115, IMG submission 77007) | Marine gutless worms symbiont microbial communities from Max Planck institute for Marine Microbiology, Germany - Olavius sp. DAHAB.1 ...
GTTTCCGGAAGCTCCAGCTCGTCCAGATGCAGGCTGATATTAAAATACCGCCGGTCGTCGTCATCCCGCAGCAGATCGATGCGAACATCCGAACGCCTGATCTTTTTCCTGCCGGTATAGTTAAATTTTCTGATCATATAAAAATTTTGGCAAAAATTTTATTAGGGATTCGTTTTGATCCTCAGGTCCCGGTTAACATCAAAACCTGTAATCGCCAACTTGAAATTGCCCTGGCGGACTTCGATTTGAATTACATTGTGCTTATTTAATAAAAGATCGGCGCCGGATACCTGGATCTGCAAAGGCGGCTGGCTGACATCGAAATCCAGGGGGGTGTATTTTCTAAACGGGTTTCCCGTGCGCACCTCGTAGGCCATCCAGATCGTTATATACCTGGGAACGCGCCTGGTTTTTGACTTTTTCGTCAAATTAAAACCGCCCTTGATCGCGTTAAGCTGCAGGTAATTTTGACCCCGGGATTCGATGAACTCATCGGCGCTGATTTTCTTTGGATCAAGTCCTTCTATTTTTTTTTCCGGAACTGCGTTATGAACGGCCGGATCGGTCGGCAGGGCAAACAGGTGCTTTAAAAGGTTTTCGTCACGACCTTTTTGGGGCTGAGTCAGGATTTTGACTATTTCCCGGGGACTGGATTTTACGAAGTCGAGGGTCGACGGGCCGAGTTTGTAACGTTTTTTGAATTTTTTTGAATTGCGCTCCCATTCGGTATGGGCCGGATTTTCGGCATCCCCCAAAAAAGCCGACAGCTCCCGTTCGGTGATGGAAACGATGGCGCGGACCCCTTTATGTTTGAGGGCGGTAACCTCCGGTATGGTGATGCCCTGTCGAATGAAATGATCTTCGGCTCGCGACAGCTTTTCATCCCGTTCCAGAAAAACGGAAAATCCCGAGTGGATTATATCTTTGCTGAATTGCCGTCGAATGGTCAGGGGGACATAAAAGGCCATACGGTTTCCGCTCGCAAATTTTTCCCTGAGGGATGCCAGATCCTCGGTTTTAAACAGATGGTCTCTGAGTTTGGGCGCCCGTCCGGCCATGGGCTCTTTGAGCACATAATGGGCATCCAGCGGCTGTTGGATGGCCCAGCGGGCAAGGTCCAGCAGACCGAGCATGCCCTGGCTTTCGGGAAAGCGTGATGTCTTTAATAAATCGTCCAGGCTGACGGCGTTAAGATTATAACTTTTGCCGGCGTGGTTTACGATAACAATGAGTCGTTTCGCCAGAATCGGGAAAAAATAATGCCTGATTATCGATTTGATACATGCCGGCGCATTAATTTCTTTGTCAGGATAAGGAATCAGAACCGTTAAACCCGGTTGGCCGTTGCGGTCGATTAAAAAGTGGTTTGCAAAGGCAGCCAGATAGGCCGGATCGTCCACCGGCAGGGCCAGTTCATCGTCAAACACCCCGAAATATCCGTAGGGCGCATAGCGGGTGCCACCGGTTTTGTGAATTTTTAAAACGGATTGACCCATTAAAAGTGTACGGCTGTCATCGTTGCGAACGGTAAATCCGAAAAATGCATTAATCCGGGAAGCGGCTTGAAAAACTGTTTTACCCAGTCCCCAGCGTCCAAGGTCCGTGGCTTCTTTACGGGTGCGGCCGATGTTGCGCCAGAAATAGTAAAAGTCGTTTTTTTGACGTCATCATCGAGATCATCTTATTGCCGGATATCACCCTGCAATCCCCGGGTGCCGTAGTCCTCAATTAAAATATGCTCCAGGTTCTCAGCCGTTGAGGGGATTTGCTGCAAGCCGGCGTGCCGGGCCTCAAGATGGGGTTTCAGGGTCTCCAGGTAGGTCTTGATGACTGTTTGGGAATCGGAACCGCGACCGGGACCGGCAGAAAATGAAAAACGGATGGTGACCTGGTCGTCGCCATGAGCTGCATCCAGGGAGTTCTGGCTAGACTCTCGCACCAGTGCGTCCGTAATGCTGCCGATGGCTTCGGTGGTGAAAAACTCCCCTTCAATGGGATCGACATTAATTTCACCGGGCCGCATTTTGCGAAATCGCCATTGAGGAATCTGATCCATAGTATCGATACTTTTACCGATCTATGCCAAATATTTCAACCCTAATTAATCCACCCTGATAAATACCCCATTGCGGATTGGCGATAGTTTTTTTGAAAACTGATGAAATTAATCATACCGATGCGCCGGCGGATTAATTACCAGTTGATTCGCATATTTTTTTATATACATTGCCTTTACAATTGTTTAAGAAATCATCTAAAGTTTTTCATGCTAACAAAAAAAAAGGAGACCTGAACATGATCCATGTAATCGCTACAATCGAACTGAAACCTGGCTGCCGTGACGACTATATTAAAATTTTAAGCAACAACGTGCCCAAGGTGAAGGCCGAAGACGGCTGCCTGGCTTATGAACCAACTATTGACATCGAATCCGGCCTGCCCATAAAAAGCGAAATACGGGACAATGTCGTTACCATCGTTGAAGCCTGGGAAACTCTGGAAGCCCTGCATGCCCATTTAAAAACCGAGCATATGGCCGCTTACCGCGAAGCGGTGCAAGATTATGTGGCAGGTCTAACCGTGCGGGTTTTGAGGCCGGTTTAACTTGCTTTTTAAGGAGGCATCCAAATGTGTCACTTCAAATTTCGCGCTTTCCTAGCAATTCTTACCGCAGCGGTGGCCATCGCCGGTATAGAAAACCCGGCACTTGCAAGTTCTCAAAATCCTATCAATGTGTCGGTATTATTTTTTAACGATATCCACGGCTATCTTTCACCGTTTCAAATTAGAACTGACAGCGGTAAGAAAGAATTGGGCGGTGTCGCACGCATAGCCACGCTCATCGAAACGATTCGTGAGGAGAACCGAATGAAAGACATTCGAACCTTTGTGCTGATTGCGGGTGATATTTTGCAGGGAACACCCATGTCGACCGTTTTTCGGGGTCAGCCCGATGTGGAATGTTTCAACGCCATGGGGGTGGATGCGCTGACGGTGGGAAATCACGAGTTTGATTTCGGCCTGCAAAATTTCATTGATCTCAAGCAAAAAGCGCGCTTTCCATTTCTCAGTTCAAACATTATAAAAAAAGATACTAAAAAGCTGTTATGCACCCCTCATGTTTCGTTCAAGCTCACGGACAAGATATTTTTGAGTATTATCGGTGTCACCACGAAATCATTGCTGACAACCACCAAATCCGAAAATGTTCAAGCAGTCGATATACTGGATCCGGTGCAATCCGTCGCAAAGGCATTTGAGGAGGTCAAGGACCGGGGGCCAGTGATCCTTTTGTCTCACTGCAAACACAAAACCGACCGAGCCATTGCCACCGCTGTTCCCGAACTGACGGCCATTATCGGGGGCCATGACCAAATCCTGCTATCGCCTTTTCGCAAGGTCGGCGGTGTTCCGATACTCCAAGCTTCTGAAAAGGGAAAATACCTGGGCCGCATTGATCTGCATATAAATCCGATATCGAAAAAAGCCCGCCTCGTGTCCAACGATTACCTGCCGGTGACCGCCATAATTAAAGCCGATCCGCAAATCGATGAGATCGTTGCCAGTTATCGGGTCAAACTGGATGCCCGTTTTAAGGAAGTGATCGGAGAATCCAGCGTATTCCTGGACGCCGAACGCGAACGGATCCGGTATGAGGAAACAAATTTAGGAAACTTTGTGACCGACATTGTACGAGAGTATAGCGGTGCCCGGATAGCGCTGATAAACAGCGGGGGGCTGAGGGCCAGCATCGATGCCGGCCCCATCACGCTGGAAGATGTATTTAAAACCATGCCGTTTATCAATGAGATCGTGGTGATCGAATTGACCGGTGCGGAGGTCCTGCGAGCGCTTACCCGGTCGGTAATGGGGATCCGGGAAGATGAAGACGGCGGTTTTTTACATGTATCCGGGATCCGGTTCAAGGTGCGCGGAACAGCGATCGAGGAGGTAGCGGTGGGTAAAGAGAAGGAGCCGCTCCAACCCCGTCATATCTACCGGGTTGCGATTCCCGACTTTTTGGCTTCCGGCGGGGACGGCTATAACCTGTTTATCGGCAAACAGGCCGAATATACCGGGCTGCCACTGCGTGAAATCATCGTCGATGCGATTCGTTCCAGAAAGGTGATAGAAAGTCGGGTCGAAGGTAGGATTGTGCGGCTAAAAAAATGACAAGGTGCGGGCTAAGAGACAAATGCCGGTGTGATGAAAAGCATTAAAACCCCGGCTCCTGACAGATTTGGTTTAATTCCCGCCTCTCACAAATACTCAATCGATCATATCTATCTGTTTTCCTATATTTGTTTTTTCGTACCGCTGCCTGGCGGGTGAATTTTTTTTGACGAACCAGTCGATCAGGTGCCTGGCGATGGTTATTCTGGGGGGGATGGGCGGCAGATTATCGGCCTTAAACCAGCCGGCATCGACAATTTCGGATCGGTCGGCCTTAATTTTCCCGCCGGCATAGTCTGCTGAAAAACCCACCATCAACGAGTTCGGAAACGGCCAGGGTTGGCTGCCGAAGTAGCGAATATTTTTAACGCTGATGCCGACCTCTTCTTTGATTTCCCTGGCGACACACTCCTCAAGGGTCTCACCCGGCTCGACAAATCCGGCAAGTACACTGTAGAAACCGGATTTAAACCGCCTGTTGCTGGCGAGCAGCAGCCGGTCACCCTTGACGACTGCCATAATGACTGCCGGAGAGAGGCGCGGGTAATTTACCGACCCGCAGGCGGGGCAGATTTTTGCCCGCTCTTCCGGCTTGTCTGTCGTCGGGTGACCACATTGCCCGCAAAACTGATGATTCCGGCTCCAGTCTACCAGTTGATTGGCACGTCCGGCAACCCAGACCAGCTCCTCTTCCAGTTGACCGAAAGTTTCCCGCAATCCTTTCAGCTGAAAGCCGTCCAAATCCTGGTTCTCATCCGCCAATTCGGCTGCATAGCATGGCCTGTCATCCAGGGTGCCCAGGTACTGGCTGCGAATCGGAGCCGGGTTTATCTGCGCTAAGTTCGCGGCACACGGGATTTGGCATCCATTGCCGCTTGCCTTGAGCAGCAGCCGGTCCCGGTGAAATACGAACCACAGGGCCCGGTCGGATGGTGTTGCTGGGGGGGTGAATGCGGGTTTGAAGGGCATGGTGATCGGTTCCAGGTTTAGGCTTCAAGTTTCAGGGTTCTGGGTTCAGGGTTCAAAGGTTCTGGCCCGCCCTGGTGCGATGGGACGTGGCTATGAAATCGGTCTCACATTCTATGGACTTAGCTTTCCATCGCCAGATCATGACATGTCAGGTCTGGGCACGGGGTTCAAAGGTTACAATCGATGGGAACTGCTATCCATCCTGATCAAGATTCGAAATATCCGATTTATTCAATTTGCCAAAGTAGGTTTCCCGGATGCGGCGGGGTAGTTTGGGATTGAAATTTTCTTTGAGAAAATCCTGAAATTCAGTCAGGGCATCGATGCGACCCTGTTCAAATTTTCCGATCGATACATCTCCATCTGCCTGGTCCAGGCCCTCAGGGGGGTCACCAAGTCTTTGGTCGACATAATTATACAAATCCAGCAAATAAACGTACGCCATAATCGAACAAGTTCCAAATTTGCAATTGTGATGGGCTTAATAATACTTCTGAGTCCTCAAATCAATCTTTTCAGCCATATACTGTCGGATGCTATTCAGCTCTTTGAGCTGTCCCTCATAGTAGCTGATGGACTCTAAGTCATTCTTCTTTTCAGCATGCTGTATATTTTTTTCGGTTATTGCGATTTTATCGCTGATGTAATTATGAATAATTACGGAATATTCGTTTGTCATTATTTATTTTCGTCATATTTTTCAGATATAAGCTGAAATCTGTGGGCCTCCACCTCGTTGTCCTGGGCAGAGTAAATCCGGCTGATTTTGTGATAGTACTCCGCCGCATTTTCGGGGATTTCCCGGGTCAGTGAGAGATAGAGCTCCAGTACTTCGCTGGTTTTGTGGCCGGACTCAAAACTGAGGTCGGCGAATTTCTGTTTGAGATAAGGATCGGTACGGGCGTGACAGCTGCGGCACTGATCGATGATCTCGCCATATATATAGCGGGCGTTGGTCCTTTCGCCCAATGCCTCGTGAGCCTTGGCCAGAGACCGGGCAATGGCTTCATTCCATTCATACTTTTTGAAATATTCGCGGTAAAACGCTTTGGCTTCAGCATACTTTTCGGCATGATAAAGTGTTTCGCCGTGCAATATGTAACCTGCCACAGATTCGGCCAATTCCTCGGGCAGAGAAGCAAGCAGCGTTTCGGCCCGGTCAAAGCTTTTCGTTTCCCAGAATACTTCACACAATAGCTGATAGGCCGGCAACGCATCCGGATGGTGTTGCAGAAATGCTTCTGCGTGCCGGACGGCATCTTCATATCGGGACAGGTTGAGACAGGCAGTCGCCAGCTCGAGGGGAATGTAACTTTGGGGGTCGTCAAGCTCCTGCATGGCCTGGGAAAGGTTTTCTGCCGCCTGTTCAAAATTACCCTGGTTCAATGCCAGATACCCGGTTTTAAAAGCCGGCGGGTAATTGCGATAGGTTTCCTGGATTTCTTCAGGCAGGGTGCCGATCAGAGCCGTGAAGTGTTCGTCATCCTGATCCGCACCGACCGTTTCATCGCCGGAATGTTCTTCCTGATCCGGGATATCGAAATGCGGCAGGGTGGCTTGTATCGCTTCCAAATCGGGCGTATCGATCTGTTTCAGATGCTGTTCGAGTTTGGTTATCAATTGATCATCCCGGGTTAAATCTCGGGCCAACTCGATATACTGGCGCGCGTCATCATTATGACCGGCTTCCATCAGTTCCGTGGCCATGTTTTCATGCTCCAGCGCCAATTGCTCTTTGCAGTTGTTAATTTTATCCTGCAGGCTTTGTCGGTAACTGTCATCCCAGGGGGATGATTTCTCCAGCCTTTCAAGGGCGCGTTCAAATTCAGCTATGGCTTTTCCGTAAGCCCCGCTTTCAAACAGTGCAGCTCCTTTTTTTTCATAATCCTCGGGGTCTTTGCTTGTAAAAAAATTTAGTATACCCATCGTACTGCAATTTCCTAATAATTTTCAGCTTGTTGTTAATATGATTGATGAATCAAGTTAAGTTCTCTCCAAATGGAATAATGGAATGCTGGAATATTGGAAGAATGCCTATATCGAGACGATAGCTCATACTTTAAAAATCCACAATATTTTTGGTCGGATCTCCAGACTGTGGAACGTCTGACTAGCGGCCGGGAATGATGAGGCCCGAATCCGGTTTTTGAATCTGACTCTGTTCCTGTTCCTGGTATCTTTTGACCTCTTCAATTAACTGATCCATGGCCTGCTGCATAACCTCGGGAAACTTTTTAATGGCCTGTTGCAAATCTTTGGCCGGAATATTATTCTGAATCGGCAGCGGGCCGTTGGGAGTGAGGATGCTGGTATGCCCGACAAAAATAGTTTTACGGCTTTTGTCCGCTGAGCCGTCTGACTTTACCGGTGTGAGGCGTTTGATCGTACCGGTTTGCAGGTCGCTAAATGATTCCTCGGAGTAGAGATTTGATCGGTCGATTTTAAATTCAAGATTGTTCGGCTGTTCATCCATCATAGCAAGCGGTCTCCTTTTAATTTTCAGGGGCAGGCGTTTTTTTCTGCCGCTGCAACTTAGCAGATCAAAATCAAGAACGCAACCGTGTATAACCTAAGGTTTTTTGACCCGCTGTAAAGGGGTAGATTATTTAGACCAGCCCAATGTGGTTGACGTCGTATGGCTAACGTCTTAGCTTTTTTAGGGTCGCGGAAATAAATAAATACACATAGATTGCGCCGGATATTTGTTCGCCTTCAAGGCACGCCAAGGGGAGCATATTATCGATATGTGACTTTTGGGGCAACGCTGAAGGCGGACAAAAAGACAAGTCCGCCGTGGCGGACGGATTTATTTGTTTGCGAGGCCCTTCTATCCAATTCACCAGTTGGAGGTTAATATGAATCGCAACCCCAAAATCACCCGACGGAAATTTATGGCGGCAGCCGGTGGTACGCTAATATCGATCGGCTTGCCGGGTGTGTTCGTTAAAGTGATGGATTCGGAAAACAGGGCCTTGGCGGCTCAACTCAGAGCGGACGGTCAATCTCGTATCCCTCCGGGGCAGCACACCGTTAAAGCGCTGCCCAATATGGGCGGGGTAAAAGGACCTGGAAATGTGCCCGAATGGCGCCTGGTCATTGATGGTGAAGTGCAAAATCCCGTGACGCTAAAATTTCAGGATCTCATGAATTTAAAGCAGGTAGACCTGACCTGTGACGTCCATTGTGTGACCGGCTGGACCCTGCTGGATTCTCGCTGGCGGGGCATTCAGGTGCAAACGATTATGGATCATGTAAAGGTTAAGAAAAACGCCGGCTTCATTGTATTTGAGGCTCCGGGGGACTACTCCAGCAGCATTCCTCTCAGTGCGGCCCGCAAATTTAACGTGATACTGGCCCACAGTTTTTCAGATCAATATCTTCCGCTGAAATATGGTGCCCCGCTGCGCGGCCTGGTGCCGGATCGCTATTTTTATAAAAGTGTCAAATGGCTTGAGCGGATTCGATTTGTCGTTGAAGATGAGCCGGGATACTATGAAAGCGGGGGGTATAGCAATAGTGCAGATCCGTGGAAGGAGGAACGCTTCGATTAGAACGGGGGTTTAAAAGGGTAAACCTACCCTTTTAACCCCCGTTCTATTCTACTATAATGTTTGTCAATATAAAGTCCTGCTATCCATTGCTTATATCGTCTATCATGGGTATGAAATTTTGATTCCACGAAATATTTTTGTGACAATCTCTATATAAGTGTACTCTATTTTTTTTCATTTCCGGGGCAGCATCAAAACAAACGGTATCCCGATCAGCCCCATGGCGGCACTGGTCAAGTAAGCGGCATTCAAACCGATGCGGTCGGCGATAAATCCGACCACGACCACCACCGCCGATCGGGCCAGAAAAGAAACCATCATAAACAGTCCGTTGGCAGCCGCCGGACTGTGCCGGGCATTCTCCTGGACCAGGGCCAGCATTACGGGGGTGGTTGACAACAGGGTAAAACCGAAAACAACCAGGGCGGCCACACGCAGCCAACCGCCGTTTACCGTGAAAAGGAACAGGAAAAGCGGCGCTCCCAGCAGGGACACCAGCAGTGTTTTTCGGCGACCAAACCAATCGCTGATCGAGCCGGCCGTCAGAACGCCGGCGACCCCGGCGGCTTCAAACAGGGTCAGGGCGATGCCGGCCAGCCACAGGTTGCCGGTTTCCATTTTTATATAAGTCGGTAAAAAGGCGGTCATGGAGGCATGCATAAAACCGCGGGTGACCAGGATTGCTGTCAGGGGCAACAGAACATGGCGCAGGCTGCGCCATGTTTCCAGGATCGATAATTTGCGTTTTGTCCGCACCTGTTTGACCGGTATCCTTCGAAATTTAAAATATAGCCAAACTGACGAGAGTAAGCCCAAAATCATGACCGGGTAAAAATCTTCCAGACCAAAAAGTGATACCGCAGCCACTGCCACCAGAGGGCCGATGGTTCTTGCCAGTTCTCCACCGGTCATGAAAAAACTCATTCCACGGCCCTTCCGGGCAGCGGACAGATCCGCGATCATCACCGGCGCGGGTACATGAAACACGGAAACACTGATTCCGGTTATAAATAAAAGAATTAGCAGCACGCCGTAGCTTGGCGCCATTCCGATCAGACTCATCGGAACCGCCGTCATGGCGGGGGCCAGAATCACAAAATAACGGACGCTGATGCGGTCGGCCAGCACGCCGATATGAGGATTGAGCAAGGCCGGAATCTGCATTACCGTTGAGAGAAAGCCGGCCTGGGTTAGAGTCATGGACAGCTTTTCAATTAAAAGCGGCAGCAGGGGGGCCAGAAAACTCGAATAGACATCGTGGATGAAATGGGCCGTGGACAGTGCCAGGATTTTTCCGGTTTGAAAACCGTTGTCTCCGGTTCTGGATCTTTTATCAGTTATTAATGCGGAATCAGATTCCATTCATTAAACCTTATAACTTCAACCAATTTGTGGCAAGGATTACAGCAATTATGATTTTGATGATACCCTGTCAACAGAAATTTATATAATCGTTTCGGGTTTCGGGTTTCGGGTTCAGGGTTCCGGGGTTCAGGATTCAGCGCTGCCGCCGGCTAAACAAATGGTCGGTCGAATCGAGAGAAAAAAACTGATGAACTTCGAACATCGACCCCTCCGTCGGTCTGTAAGCATTGAACGTCCAACATAGAATATTGTAATCTGTCTATTTATTTTTTAGACAGGATCAACTGGATCTACAGGATAGTGACCTACTAAACAAAATAATCCTGTTAATCCTGTCATCCGGTCTAAACAAATGTTTCATACGAGCGTCGCTACTGGCCTGAAAAATGTCCAGTTTAATCGAAATTGAACCTTATACCCGGAACCTCGAATTATTCTTGATTATTTGTTAAACGCACTTAAATTGGGTGGTATAATCGGACGATTATGCTTGCTGTAACCTAAACTTATCGATTCCGATTTTGGGGGTTTTTCAACCCTGAACCGTTCAATTTAATTGTATATTTAAACATGCAAAAAGGAGTGCGTACAATGGCTAAAAAAGTAATTAACGACGCCGATGAATGTATTGGCTGTGAAAGTTGTGTGGAACTCTGCGCGGAAGTTTTTACCTTCAATGAAGCAGAAGAAAAAGCTGAAGTTATCCTGCCCGAAGGCGGACCGGAAGATTGTATTGAAGAAGCGATGGATACGTGTCCCGTGGAGTGTATTCATTGGGAAGAATAAAAACTTGTTTCAAAACCTCATCTAATGATCGAATACTGCGTTGCAAGCCGAGACAAAATGCTTACGTACTATCGTTTACGCTCCGCTTTTGCCTCGGCTTGCGCCTTGTCTTCGACCATTATCTAAGATTTTGAAACAAGTTTTGGATTTTTAGTCATTTTAAATTTTAGTTCAATTTAGCTCATTGCTTCATCCTACCTGATCTGACCCAGAGAGGTTGTTGTCTGTCCAACCGGGAAGGCCCTTTCTTTGGCCCGCACTAATAACAATCGCATGGTGGCAGATGACGCCAGGCTTCCCAGGGTCAGTCCAACCGCCCCGATTATCTGACCCGGCGTACCGACCACCAGCAGCGTAAAGCCGGCAACGACTATAGTGGCCATAAACATCCCATGGCCGGTTAACACGGTGGTCGGCTTTTTCAACCAGGCTGCCAGACCTTCGCTCTGCGCTCTGATAGCGACACTGAAGGGGAAAAATATCAGAGAGACCGCCGTTATGCGCACGAGGTGAAGATCGGTAAGATTCAGTTTCTGGAGTTTGACATAATATAATTCCGCCAGGCCCGGCAGGATGAAAATCAGCGGGAGCATTCCCAGCACGGCACCGGCTGCCAGACAAAATCGAAGGGTCCGGCGATCCTGGTGGGATTGGGGCGGAAATGCGATGACGACCGCTTGAATGCGGGTGGTGGCAAATGACATGGGGTTGACCAGGCCCAGTGCAAGATAATAAACCGGCAGGGTGCGGTCCGGGTCAGGCGCACGGGCAATAAATGCAGCCAATATAATCGCCGAGGCCACTAGAAAATATCCCCCAACCGACAGCGGGATGTTGAATATAAAGATTTCCTTGACACTGGGTGGCTTTTCACGACTGGGTTCAAGGGCTCTTATAAATGGGGCTGCAAATATGCCTGAAACAAGCGCCTCCAAGGCAACCGGGATGGTCAAACACACCACGGTCCAGATCGGACCGACCCATCCGAGCATACAAAAGAGTGGCGACAGCAGGGCCGTCAGAATGATACGGGCGATCGTTGCCACGCTGGCTTTGCCGGTTGCTTTGCCTACATACATGACGACAAAATAGGGTATCCGAAAGAAAAAAAGGAACTGCAGCGGGATGCAGGCTATTAACGTGGTCTGCGCGGGTTGCTCGATGGATGGTGGCAAGCCGATAATCCGGCCGAACAGCAGATGTGACACGGCAGGGATACACAAGACAGCCTGGATGCCGATGATTACCAGACCGGTGGCCCGGATCATCAAGCAAAATTTTTGATATCCTTCCCGGGTTTTGGCATAAACCATGCCGGTTGTAACTGAACTAATGGCGAACATGCCGAGAAAAAACATGACGGTATTTGACTGAGCCAGACCGGCCAGATTTAACGGCCCGCCCGGCCCCCTTGAAGCCACCATGGCCACTAACGGGTAGCTCAGCGCCTGGGAGGTGGCCTGAATTGCCAGCGGTAGAAAAAATCCGGTAAATGTGCGGTAAGTCGGCGTTGTTGCTGGATTCATTCAAAATCCCCGATCAGTTTGACCTCCCTTTCGAGCCGGACGCCAAAACGTTCCCACACTATTTTCTCAACCAGTCGAATCAAGGCATAAACGTCGACTGCTTTTGCCTTGGCCGTATTGAGAATAAATCCGGTGTGTTTGGGGCTGATCATAGCCCCCCCGATCCGTTTCCCTTTAAGACCTGCCTCTTCTATCAGGGCACCGGCATAATATCCCACCGGTCGTTTAAAGACGCTGCCGCAGGATGGATGTTTCAAAGGCTGCTTTTTTTGGCGCAATGCCAGTATGTCCTCGACCCGGGCCCTCAATGTGGTTGCCACCGCTGTTTCGAATTCGAATCGGGCCGATGTGATAACGACCTCATTTAATTCCGGAACCTGACGGTAGCCGAAATTAAGTTTGTTTCGATTCGCCCCAAAAGGCGTACCGTCATATTTAAAACCGGACACCGATTGGGTGACGGCCTCGATTTCCCGGCCAAAAGCTCCGGCGTTCATGCGCAGGGCTCCACCGACGCCGCCGGGAATTCCGGCGAGCAACTCCATGCCAGTCAATCCTTTTTCCGTCGCTGCCCGGATAAAATCCATTAATAGAGTTCCGGCCATCACCTTTGCAAGATTTTTTTTAAAGGAAAACCCGCTCAGATTTTCAGCCAGGTAAAGGGTAACGCCATTCCAGCCGCTATCTGAAATCAGCAGATTCGATCCGCGGCCCAGGATAAAAAATGGCAAGGCATGCTGATAAATGATTCTGAGAACGCGACTGACACCGGATTCCGTCGATGGTGCAACCCAAATCGCTGCCGGCCCGCCGATGTTGTATGAGGTATAAGGCGCAAGCGGCTTGTCGGTGCGCACTTCACCGTCCGAAGCTTCAGCAAGTTGTGATATTATCCCGCTGATATCGTTTTGCATTCGCTTTATTCCGAATTACTCCGCTTCCACCCACGACAGGATTAAATCAATTTGCTGATTTGTTTCCGGTGACATCAGGTGATGGTTGGTCGAATTTTTCCTCAAAAATTGGATATGTCGAAAGAGTCGCTGATCTGAGACACAGCCGTGCCGGGCCAGGTAACATCCGACAACTGTCCCGGTGCGGTCGATTCCACCCAGACAGTGTACATAGACCGCCAGGTTGATTTTTGCTGTCCATAATTTTTCCGTTTTAATCCGAAGATTTAATCATAAAAACCGTATGAAAGCAATTTGCTTACCTGAATTGGGCACATTTTTTTACCTGCATCGAAAATAATCATATCTGAGTCGGCGATAAGGTGAGAATATAGCAGTAAAAAATTCAGGTATAAAGTAAGATCACATGTTTAAAAGTCGATTACAAACCTTTTCAAGGAGATGGAACATGTTTCGAAATAATCTTCAGTCTTGGGGTCGGGCCACTAAGTCTTGGGTAGGTTTGGGGTCGCCCACTATGATCAACAAACAGGCCTGGGCTCCATATGCCTAGACCTACCATTCTCGTTAATCACTCATCCGTCTGTGGCTTTCTTTGCGGTTAGATTCATCTCGTAAATATCCAGTTTATATGATAATATAATAACTTAGCGGAACTATATACGAAAAAAAGGCTAATAATTCTGGGCGGCAGCTAGACGAAGTTGTAAAATTCCGGCATTTTTCGTCCAACGAAGCTGCCTACCGATAGCATTGACTAACAGGGAACGCA
>Ga0056115_1000808_pt1 | contig 14038 bp, 7 predicted proteins | sample WorMetOlspDAHAB1_FD_77007 | JGI IMG/M metagenome (GOLD analysis project Ga0056115, IMG submission 77007) | Marine gutless worms symbiont microbial communities from Max Planck institute for Marine Microbiology, Germany - Olavius sp. DAHAB.1 ...
GGTGAGGGAGTGGTGGGGAAAGGCAGGGGAGGAAGAGAAGGGGCAATGGGAGAGATTGTGCAGTTCTAAAACTTCCTTAGAATATGCCCTGCTGTCTTTAGTCTTTGGAGGGACGCCTGCTGAACAGGAAATTGCTGCAAACAAACTAGTGATGATAGTCAATTTACCAGGCAAAGCCAATAGATGAAAACTATGACTATGATAAAAAAAGTGACTAAAATTGTTATAACAACAACAAAAAAACACCATAAAACATCCATCACAGATCTTACACAAGGTGTCCCAATTCCCAAACATTTGGCCTACAGTTTATAGCCATTATTTTCAACAATTGCGACTTTTAAGTGATATTTTTACTGCTTATTCACACGTCCTTTCTAGACAAATGCAGACATGTAGCATGATTTGGCTCAATAATCATGCAAAAACTCTGTAAACGTTTCAGTTATCGTAAAATTGTTAAGCTTAATGGGATAAGTTTTTGGGTCACCCCGTAGATCCAATACATATCCATTCAAAGACACCAACACACTAAAGTACACACCAGTGCAGTACATTTTTGACGCAACAAAGTTGAACAATGATCAAATGATCAAAGTTAATAATAAATGCCAATAACGAATTTCAGATATATTTCTTTAAAACTACCAAATCATTGCGAGATGGGAACGTTGAAAAACTGGCCTACGTCTCAAGGGACTGTTCCTGGAATGTGGGCAAAACAGTCGTTTGTATCTGTCAACTTGTGTGTGCCAAGCTCATCTACAAATATGCATCAGCGTTTCCAGATCCAAAGAGAGGGGAAGGCCAAGAGTCCAGGCTCCCGAGAAGCCCCAAGTTAACTGTTCTCACTTCTGAAAGTGGAATGTCCTCAGGATCATAACTTTCGTTCTAAATATGGCAGCGGAAGCGCCCACAATGGCTCTCGATGCACAACCTGGTGGAAGTCTTAAGAACTACGTCAGAATGAAAAGAGATGTGACGTGACTGTTCTGACAATGATAAGCACATTCATCACAACTAATAAAGCAAAACTTCACAACATCGGGTGAATTACCTACACAAGAACCACGACTGTGAGACACTGCAGAGATGATTGAGTTGATGTTGGATGTCAGGGGATGACCGATCACTTGACCACCATGAGCTGAGACCTTCAGTCGGCGCAGACGATGCTGACATCACTGAACAACACACACTTTGCCACCAGCGTCTGCAGTCTTCTCGGCCTCAGCAATGCGCTTCAGAGCAGCACTCACTTTCACACTCAGACGATTCTCAAAGTGGTAATTCTTGTACTGGTTCTACACACAGTACATATCAACAAATGCATTCATCAAAACATGAAGCTATACAACTGCATTAGATACAGAAACAAGACCAGTGCAATTTAAAGACCTGATTTGGCACCAAATAAAAATTCATTTATATGTTTAATACCGATAATAAGGCTAATAGTGGGTTGAGGAAGAATTTGTCAGAAAAGTAAAGAGTTTTGGCAGTTGTGAGTACACGTAGGTTAGTACTTTTGTGCTACTGCAGACAAGAAAAGTTCAACTAAATACTGATACATCACTGTGGCCGTCATTAACATAACACTGTGTAGAATACTAATGAAATTGTTTGCAAAATAATTAACATTTATGTGCTCGAAAATGTTAGTGACCTAATCATATAAATTTTTTGGTCACTCAAAAACTTAATAAATTAAATGGAACATAATCATTTCTGTATTTACAGTGAGCACAAATACCTTAATCTGGAGGAAGTATCGCTTGGCTTCTTGCAGGTCCTACATAAACAACAGCATAATCACATCGACAGAATAGACAATGTGGTCTTTTCAACAAGTGAATTCTGCTTTAGCACACTCCACATACCATGTGTCCATGCATTTCATACAGATTAACTGTCGCCACAACCTCATAAATTTATCTAGGCTTGCCACCAGATGCTAATACATCAAAGCCCATTAAAAGGATTTGTTTTTTTGATGCTGCAGTCCTGTACAACCTAACAGACAATAAAACACAGCAGACAGACAATAAAATTACTTTTCATCAACTCTCAATGACAGCAACAATCGCAAACATCGCAAGCCTGCAATATTATTTTCAACTGAATGACTCTGCAACACGCTGGTTTGTATAAACGTGCTACAGCAACTGACCAATGTGTTCTGCGCTGACTGAGCCTTCAGCATCCCGAGCTCAAAAGACGCAAAAGCTGCTATGTGTGTTTCTTCAGAGCGACCAGCTGACTGTGCCACGCTGTTGATCGACTCCGCAAAACACTACAACGTGAAACCAAAAAAAATGCACCTTGGATTGTGTATTTTACTAATTATCTGCTATAAATATTCTGACCAACCTTTAACATGAAACGTAAAGGTGCTATACACTGAAGCAGATACGATGCTTATCTCTTTTTCGCAGAGCTACAAGGTGCATATTCGACGAATATGTGACATATGAGCAATACAAATGAAAATTCTGCTGTTCAGCAAGGCTTTAAACATTTTTCTGTAGTTAAACTATATTGGCACACTAGAAATTTTTGGATTATACAGCTGTTCCAAGACACATATTAGGCCTAACTTGCATTATACACTGTCAGCTGTAACAGTCAAGTGGACTATAATAATAACAGATAACGACAATGACAGTCACACTATCCAGCTTCAGGCAATAGCATTTAAAATGCTTTAAACATTTATTAGGCATTTTTTGTTGCGTTTATGTGTTAACTATTTCACATTATGTATCACATATTACCTGTAACACAGTTGCAATCGGTCAGCTGTAACAATAAAGATAATGGATGAATGACTGAAAGTTAAACTTATTAATTTGTCAACTTTTAAAAATTAACTTTAGCCCATCAGTGGTCAAACCATGCGACGGCAGTGTATTAATCCACTTGTGCTGTGTGCGACATAACAATTAAGCGAGAAAATCACGAACGTTGTCAGCAGCAGAGCCGTCCTTTAGTTCATTGTGAACTGCTCCCTTGATGAGACATCGCAGGCCATTCACAGGTGCCAATGCATCCGATTGACAGGCTGACAATGCAAAACAGCAAAACAATATATCATAATAACAATAATAATAACGACAACAAATAATAAGTTTTACAGCAAGTTGATATGAGTAGCATTCTTTGCATACACGACATCGCTCAATTTTCTTAACATGACTATGCCACCTGTTTCACTACTACACGTCGTGTTAATGATGTTTCACCAAACTTTTACAAAGGGACACTAAAACGCAAAAAGGTGAACAGTTAACTTCAAGCTGCAGGGAAATTTCAATAATAATTTCTGGCCACAAAAAGCATCATCAAACTTTAAAAAACAGGAATGTAACTTTCAATGCACCATCACTTGACTACTTTATTTACTTTTCATTTAAGTTTTCGTGGCAGTGACGGAAATCGCAAGATGCAAAAATTGATTTCCTCAATAAGAAGGAACACAATAAGGAAATACACAGTAAGCCCAAGCAGCATTTAACTGCTCTCCAACTCGAGTGCATGAAGAAAGGTCCCTGAAGTTTGCAGTGACTGAGTGAATGATTAGACATTAACGCCCCAACCTATACAGTTTCAGTCATTTCGGATGCAGTTTTCACAGCCGATCACTTGCCCAATACTGATAAAACACAACAATACACGAAAATACACAACTCAATACCACTCAAAAACCAAACAAAAAAAAAATACAACAAACCAAATTACCCTGGTTTAGGCATCTCTTACAACACTTGGCAAGCAAATAAGGTGATTTAATCTATAGCTCCTGAGCTCACATTGGGAAACTGAACCTTGCAAGTGACATTGAAGGGGAATTCGAAGCTAAAAAATTATGGCTTCAAATGAACATTTATGTTTAATTAAGTCGCATATACCGCATGAACATGACAATTTATGTTTAATAAATACGATGTTTGAAGATTTAATTCTCGTATTTTACTCGCTTATTATGATCATTCAAATGCATTGATTTTTTGCGAACGCAATTGCATATTCTATGTTGGATGTGTCTCATGCTGAGCATAAACATTGATTATTATGGCCCCTTTTCTACGTGGATACGACCATGAACCGGAATATACCGCCAAAGAACTGTGTTCTATTTGTTCCACTTTACGCTTTAGAAACTAATATGAATCAAACTCATCACCAGCCCTTATCGCCATGTTGTTTGTTTTCATTTGATTTCGTTTCAAAACGAAGAATAGGCCTATGTAATACCGCATTCTGTGTACACTACCGTAGTGTGAGTGCGAGAATTAAATAATAAAACATCGTATTTATTCCACATAAATTGTCACTTTCATGCACTATTCGTGACTTTACTAAACATAAATGTTCATTTTAAGCCATTTTTCTTCAGCCCTGAATTCCCTTTTAAAGTAACACACCATCTAGCAGTTGGCGGAGGTCAGCATCAGAGCATCCTGGAATGATGGTCCATATGTACAATATTTCCATCACCAACAATGCCATTTGTTCTCGAGTCACTTTCATTGCAACTGCTTTCTCTGCCTGTACAAATGACAGTCACAGCTGGACATCAGAGCAACAGCAGAGTGAGAGAGTAGAGTTAAATGACCTATTCGATCCAATATAGGTCATTTCGGAGGCAGACACCACCAATCATTTGTACACACATGCACACATTTTGTGGCCATTATTTCCAGCACAATCTTTGTGAGTGAGTGGAGTTTAACGCCCCACCCAACACAAAATAGGTCATTTCAGAGGCGGAGCAAAAATATATCTGGAGTTTATAGAAACTGCCGGCCAGACACGCAGTATATGGCTGAGGTCATATAAACCCATATGTAGAACACACTTTGAATGTTTTCACTTTTAGACAAATGTTCAAGATTCTATTTAACATGGCGCAAAGTGAAATTTACTCTGAAGCACCGGAGATCTTTTGTCCCTTCCATGCATGACTAACATTTGTACGAAGACAGCAATGTTTGTTTCAGCAAAGGCTCTCTGTCATGTGCGACGTGCTGTTGATCACTAACGCTGTATGCAGAACTGTCAGCAGTCACTGCACCTAACTTGCACAGCAGCAGCTGCTACGCAGGGCATACAGATGAAATATGACCAGGTTATTGAGCCATGGATGAGTCTCAATGTTCACTCTTAACTCGATCATAATTTATTCACAATGAAGAAGTCGACTTATATTCACAACTTACAGGTAACACCAGCAATACAGCCATAGCCAAAGGTCACATGATAAACTAAACAGTCCATCTGCTTGTAAATAGTAGTTTCTTACATATCTGCATTCATAAGTTCATCAAAGTTGCAGGTAAATTATAGTTTACCCTGTAAGAGCAGAACTCCTCCAGCTGATTGTTTTTCATTTTCACGAGTTTTGGAACTTCAGTCATCAGTGTCATAGCATCATCAAGATTTCCGAGAGCACCACAGCTCACTGCAACATACACAACATTATATCATCGGCAATTACTTACACTCTAAACTTCGTAAGTGCAACTAGTTTGCATCGATCAATCAAGCAAAACAAACTTATATGCCACAACTCAACACTGACAAATTATAGGCACACTACATGAGAAAGTTATCCGTATCTGCACTTGCAGCAGATAATAGACAGAGAGACAGTGATTAGTGAATGCAGTTCGCATGACTTAGCAAGCCAGTATTTCATAGTCAGTTTTGCAGTTGGAAACGTAGCTGTAGATCTGATATCACATGACAATGGCTAGGCGTCACACACTTAAAGAGCAATACTATATATCACATTCCAAGCTATAAGCTATACTTAATCAACGTCAACACCGACAAACAGTTAATAAATCACATATGTTTATAAAATGCACAAAGCACCATTGCTGTTGCCTTGCCATGAAGACTGCGACAAAACGTTTGCATTTCATGGCAACAAAGACATAGAATACATCACACACTGTGCGACATTGCAAGACAACTTACATCCAGCAAGATACGAATAGAAACACTTTGACCAGCGTGATTCCAGTCTCAGCCTACAGATCACACAGACACACATACACATATGGCTTTGTGCACCAGATCGAATATCGTTCAAGCTGGCAGTACTCGCGTTTCGGTGTCTGAAGGGTCTCGCACCAACATACCTGACTGACAGTCTAAAGCATGTCGCCAATCTTCCAGTTCGATAACGTTTGCGTTCTGTGTCATCAGCGGATCTTGCTGTACTACAGACATGTCTTCAAACAGTCGGCGACCGAGCGTTTTGTGTTGCTGCGGCAAACCCATGGAACAGTCTTCCGTCAGAAGTGACATAATCAGTGACATTGTCGACATTTAAACATAAACTTAAAACTTACCTGTTTTCACTGTCATTTCCCGGAATGTAATATCTCCCCATTTTTCCCATATTGATGTATAGTGACTGCATTGCTTTTGCATTTGTTCACTTAAATTTTTGTTTGATTGATTGATATGCACACAGCAGTTGATAATGACGGATATCAGATGTCACTATTTTATCAACTGCACAACTGAAAAAAAACGAACTGAGACACCTGTTATATAACGCATAATTGAGTGCCCATGAGCAGTAACAGTCTTACAAACGCCAACGACAGATACTAGTCCCACGGGGCTCGGAAGCTGCAGAACAAGCTCACCTCATTTTCAGCCCAAATGTCATACGAGGCAACAAAACTACTAGAGTCTCATGTTTTGTATGACCAGTTGTTTAGCTTTATTAAGTTGCATTAAGTTGCATGTTCTTCCTGTACTGTTTATTTTGCCAGTACCAGTCGAGCGACTGCTTGTCAAAACTGTCTCAAAAATAACCACAATGTTGAGTAAGGTGTTGAACTCTACTCATGCCCTGATTGAAAACTAACTCTAGTTATGCAAAAATAATCCTGTGACCCATGCACTGCAATTAGTTCCCTCAACTCAACCTAACAGACAATAACAATGAGTTCTTATTGAAGACATTAAAAACCACAAACTCACTTGTTAAAGCAGTCATATGCTTCCTGGTAATTCATTTGAACCATTGACAGCCGACCTACAATGATGGATACCCACATTCTTTACATCAAATAAACTTCCAATTAAAGCAAAATTATTAAAATGCATGTATATACATAAGTATAACATTCTAACAAGACATCTGTGGCAATCAACTATAGCAGCAGGATGGTAACAAACATGCTCTGTGATGCTCATGAACAGACAAGCAAAATGAGCCAGTACCGGAAATGATATCATAAACGGAACAGCTGACCGCCAAAATGGCTAAACCAACTAAATTACAAATGCTATAATACTTCTGACTCAGAGTTTACAGGATGCTTTTATGGGCACAAATCTTCCTTTGATCAGTCGAAATCTATGCTACAGAATGAATGGATGTCAGGTCATAGCTTAGCATAGCTATAGGAGCATGAAGATAAACAGGAAAGGTCCTTCCCAAGCCAACAGTTCATACGGCAGCACTGAACTCTCGGTTCTCGGCCCTCAGCCTGACACCATGATCCATGTGGGACCATGGAAACAATGTGCCAGCTTATGCTGGCGCCAAATTATACTGTGTGCTTGGTGACAGAAGCATGTGTGCTTGACTGGACTGCTCAGCGCCATATTTGACAACGTCATCATCATCATTATCATCAGAATTTACTATGGCGCAGCTCAGCCAGTGCTCAGTAGCGTCTTACAATATAACAATGTCATAGTAGATAGTGGTAATTAGAGTTAATCATCCAGGGCTACTAAACAAATAAGTTTTCAGGTGGCGACAGAAAGCAGCGTCTGTGTGAATGTTCCTGATGTGGGTTGGAAGTGAGTTCCAAGCAGCAGGTCCTGCAACAGCGAATGAACCATCAGCAAAGTGTGCTTTAGAGTGGGGGTGAGAAATTAACCTGGGACCCGCTGACTGCAGGTCCTGTGCTTTCAACGAGTGTGCCGTCGAGCCACAAACACAACACGAGATAGGAGCACAAGCAAAAACTGAATATTTGTGTGGAGAGGAAAGGCAGACATACCGATCTCGTAGAGACAAATGTGCTGCGTTTCACGTTGGTTCTCACTTAACGCCAGTGCACGTCGGCACACAGACATCGACCCGTCTGTGTCACCCTGACAACACAGTCAAACGACCATCACCACTGCAACATATCATGGCTGACTGTTTATTGAAACAGACCATGTCACAATATCTAGAGCAAAATCAGCACAACCCTTCAACTTTCTCACGCAATCCATTGTTGACATGCCGAAGTATATACTGTATTTTCTACATAACTAACAGTAGAACTACTTAAGCTCTAGCTGTAGTGTCAGTGTAACAATACTGTATGGAATAATAACACAATGCAGAAACCTGCAGGCGAAGAATTCGACACTTGAAGTAAAGAAACAGAGCCGAATCAGGATACTCTTTCTCCGCCCATTCCAATATCCGTGACGCCTCTTCTACACCTGAAGCAAGTCAAGTATGCAGCAATGTTATCAACAGAAAAATCCCTGGCTTCAGAATTTCATGCAAAAACGAATCTATCTCACAAAATCATTACATGAAACTGGGAGACAGTCACAATTGCCATTATGACTACGTTATAATTCCAAATTTATAACTGCAATTACTGTCACCGAGAGAAAAATTGTGACAATTCATGCAACGTGGCTTTTCTCATCTTCAGTGCTGAGAGATGGTAAAAATGCACAAATATTCCCTCAGCAGTCTTTCTCCTCCTTGTGATGTGCAACACACGTCACTAGCATTATTCACATCAAGTATATCATCAACCAAATCGTTACCTTTCCGTACCATGTTAGTGTTTTTGCATCAATTCTGCCTCCGTATACGGTAAGCATACAATGTTCTTGGCTCTAATGACAGACCAAAGCACTGAGACTTTTGTTTATTCACAGGTGAAACAAGAAACCAGTTGTTATTCAGTGCCATCTCGTAAGTTTAATGATCTGTCTAATCCTTAAAACTCTCATACAGCATATCATCTCAGGTGCCATCAATCTATTACTATCTGTATCATCAGCTCCCAAGGTCCAAGTGACTTGTGACTTATAACAGTTACTACAAATAATTTTTATGACAAAAATGGGGTCCTGTATTTCTGCTAGTAATTTTCGTTTAATGACATCCATAAACGATGTGTGCCAAACCGGTTTTTCAACAGACATATCAGACCTGCAGAAAAGTTGGTGCCATCAAGTGCAAAGAACGGCCGGACAGTCGTGTGATACCAAGCCAATGTCAAGCTGCAACAACACATAATTATTATACAAATATGAAGAAATTATTTAATTTTCTGGGCATCATCAGTCAAAATCAACAACTCACACACTGCAAACCCATTATTTGTAAGTTTTCCAGCACTACATTACATTACACTAAACTATCTGACTGTCCATCCTCCTATGAGACACACCAAGGGTGTATAAAACAGATGACGAGCCACGAAGAGTTAAAATCTACGTCATTTAAGCACATGCCTAAAACTGGCGGCTTTGGAATGGGCAGCCACAGGAAACGCATTTCAGATAGTAAGTCTAAAATATAAAAGACAGTTTTGATGACTGCGCTCCTTGTCCACAAGGCTACATAGCTGTGCCATCGCCCATCAGAGGAACACAGTATACTGGATAGTCAATAGTCAAGTCTAAAATGGCTGAAGCTGAAGAGAAGAACTCTCAGTTCTGTAGATTATGCTATGATTAAATGCCTTTGTTCATCTTGTGTTTGAACCATACTGCTGCGCATTGCCAGTGTTTGACTAAACACGCAAAAATAACACTGCAAATAAAAGTGTATAACTCAGTGCCACTAGTATTTCAAATTATAGTAATTACATATCTTCAATTAAATTTCATAAAAGCATATGCTGCATCAGACATACGTTGCAAGAGGAGCTTTCATGTCTGCAGACTGGCTGGAGAATTCCAGACAAGCAAGTCCTTCATCCTGATCACCTTCAAAGCCCAGGAACTGAATCCACCACAGAATCTTTGGCGGAATCAATGACACCAGCAATCGGAAAACGCCGTAGCCAAAACTCACCGCACCAAACAGTCGGCTCAGGGCATCCTTCGACACTTCTCTCAGTCCATGCCTCATGTCCGAGAAGTCGGGCTCAATTTCTTCCTGTGGAAGAGTTCCATCGAGGGAAAAGACCTCAGGACCAATGGATGGTGATGGTGACATAGTATCATCAAATGCTGATCCAAAGTTTGCTGCTGCACTGACAGTAGACATGTCCCGACTTATGCCTGTCGTTCTTGCAGTGTAGATCAGCTGAACTTCATTGTACAGCTTCCGGTAACGCTTCCATGCTTGGCGTATATACCATCCGCCACGTACGTAACTCCTCATGTCTTGGTTCAAGATGATGAGAGCTGCTTGATACAGCAGACAGTCGGACAAAACCACTTCACGCTGTATTTGATCTTCGACTTTAGCCGGCTGTTCATTAAACGTATAACAGAGAAACAATTACGTTGATCAAGACACAATACATTAATGACCAACAGTAACAAAAAGCACAGATGCTGTTCAGATTATCACATCAATCTGTCTTGCATTAAAAACTGCCAAAACAAATGGAAACCACAAGCAAGCAAGAAATTTTGCAACGAAACTGAGCATAGTCCAAAACATTTGATCTGAGAAAGATGTGAAGCAGAAAAAGTCAGATAACAGAAAATATCTGTCCTGGGCTTGTTGCCACAGAAACTTTTACAAAGAACTTCGCTTTGAAAAGCATAAAACTAGGCTACGAAAGTTCAAAATTGACAACATGTACAACCATTTCCACATTGTACAATGTACACACAGACAGACCAGTGTTACTGTGATCTGTCTAAAGCATTAACCTATAACACATTGCTCTGCAGTCTCTATGCTGGGTGGAGTCAACTATGATGTCAATAACGTCAACCCAAAAACAAATAAGGTAACCCATAAGTTGTAGGCAGCAGTGTAAGTAACAACCAAGATCCAAACGTACACAGTATGGGTTACACAGAACAAACGTATCGAGACAGCAGAGAATTATCTCACATCAGCAGAATGTTTCCGTCGCGACTTGCGAGACTTGTGATAGTCGGCCTTGCACAGTTCCGTTGTTTGCTTCAGCGCTCGCACAGCCTCATGTTTTTGCTCTTCCTCAAAAGTCAGCATCGCTTGCTTCAAATACATCAAACTTTCACATGTTAAAACATTTAAGAAGAAATGGTTTTGTACTGAATTCATCCCACATTATAATTGTGACATTTTGATACTGTTTCCAGAAAGTGAGTATAATAACCATCATATAAAGTTCTTGTCAATCCTCTGTAAGGTGGTGCAAAATTATTAAATGATGTTGACATCTAGCATCACTGGTGGCTGGTTTGGCATAGTGGTAATGGCATTTGTAACATCAACAAAGTTAAGCTAAGTCGAGCCCACTTAGTGCTGGGATTGGTTACTAACTTTGGAGAGTCTACCATTCGGGTATTTTCCAGGACACTCGGCCTGGCCATTCCTCCATGATGTGTGCAATGAGTACAGGCTACAGTTTCAGTCACCACTGGGGAAAAGTGGTGAGTTCTGAATAACAGTTGAACCTGTTACCAGGACTGCTGGAATAGCGTGCTAGCTTAATCGGGTCTAACCCTCACTAGCTCAAAGGTCAAAGGGGATGAGCTCACTCGCAACAGACTTCGCAATCAATGCATTCTTCTTCAACACTGTTTACTTATCACATGGTCAACTCATAACCTGTACAAATACAAATGCGAGCTAACTGTAAAGTAGTAGGGTTAGGATTACTGACAATCTGTGACTACCGTTCATAAGATTGCCAAGTTCTCTACCATCCCACTCAAACAAACTGTCCACGTTAATTATCCATTGTACATTCCACCTTCCAACACAGCCAATAATTCTGTTCACATTCAAATGCACACAAAGTTGTACATAGATACAAACTTTTTACAGAAACCTCACATAAACTTTAACTGTATGCCAATTACTTAATCAACTTTGGCAATTGGGACACTTTAACAAAACACAAATGTTCTGTGCTCATTACTGCTAAGTAATTTATTCAATGGCTGGAAGTCACAAGTCAACATAACATTACTCACCAAGAACATGACAAAACTGTGACCTGCTGACATCAGAATACTTTCATGCCTGGCAATATACATTACATTGATCAAACATATATCCCACAATAATGCATTAAATTCAGGCTTACTTAATAATGACAAACTCCTGGTCGGTCAATTCGCAAAATGGTCAACTCGCAGACTCTGACTGGGCGATTCTCGGACTAGTCATCTTGCCAACAGACGATGATAAAAAATCACATTTACAGATATTACTTATTCCAATATTCCATCAAACAAATCAGTGAGGTGCATATTCCATGAGTCAGTTATGCTAAATAATGCAGACATATATGTAATGGCAAGCAATCTGCTGTTCGCAAGCTCCTTTATCCCATTAATTAAGCTCCAGCAACCACTAATACCCAGACACAGCTTCACACCCACCAGTCAGAGCCACATTTTCCCACCTAACTGGTTCTATTCTCGACACTTCATACTGTCTCATTTACAAATAACAGCTTGTCTAACGATCGTGGGCATCATCCGTGCCTGCAATAAACTATGCAGACAGTGAACATAAGAGTGGAAATGATGACTAATAGATCTCTGTCACCAGCTTAGCCTTATTATTGTCATCTGCATTGTTTGCATCATCTGCATCATTTAGCATGACCCCTGAATTATCCAGTCTGCGAGTTCACCATTCTGTGACTTAATGCTAACTGGACAATTCTCCGACAAACCAACTCGCGGTCAGTCAGATAGCAAACAGGTCAACTCGCCAAAATGTTTGGTTTAAAAATTTGCAGTAAATAATTGCTATAAATGTGATGTGTGGTAAATTACAGGGTGAGGATTAGTGTAAGGTTTTTGTTCCGTGTAAAAATGTTATAATCTCTCCGTGTTTAAAAAAAAATTGCTGTCGGCGAGTTCATCAGTTCGCAACTTGATTGACTGAGAGTTGGTTTGTCAGCGAACTCTCCTGTAAGCGACTTAACTGACTGCAATCTGACTAGTCAACAACGATAATTATATTCGACATGCGCATCGCACGTGGAATAGTATGTTACATTTGCATGTTAGCGTGCGAAGGCACACTCGCACGCTGCGTTAAACGGCACCCAACACTATTCAACGTGCAAAACGGTTACTTATTAGTAATGTAGTTTGCATTTTTTGTATCAGTGTCCTCCAGTTTTACAATCAATTTTACGAACACCCGGTATTCTTGATATCCTGTTGATCATCAGAATGTATGTGAATTTCAGAAGCCAATTGGATTAATCACGCATTATTTATTTGATTTTGGTCCTGCAAAGTACTGGTACATAAATTAGAATCTATTAGAATTAGAATAAGGAGCTTATTTCACAAAAATGGTGCTACATAGAGGAGGGAGCAGTTATTTATTTCAAAGTTGGACTGATTAGGAGGCCTGAGAAGAGTGAGGACTGCAGAGGCCCTTGTACTGCAAGAAGGATGTAATGTTAAAAGATCATGATGGTACCTAGGTTCAGATAATTTTACAGTATTTTATAGGTAAAAAAATGATTTTGCACCTGAAGAAAAGCCTTCCCAAACAAATTTTAACAATCATACCTGTGATAATCATTTACCTAGACCTAGGTTCAAACAGGGACAAAGATCACATCTTTTTAATTAACAAGCTGAAAAACTAAGATTTAACAAGTACCATACCATCACATAAACAACAAATTCTGACATTACGGCATGAAGAAATTAGGGACCTGCGAATCATTTTTTTTCGTTCGAATCGAATCTTGAATCGAATCGGCCGTCCGATTCGTTTTCGAATCGAATCTTCGAATCGACTTGGCCGTATATACCACGCAAGCCGTAACACAGTCTGACGGTCCGCAGGCGTACCGTACAGGCCTATAATATGTTGACGACTAGCATTGTGAACGAA
>Ga0056115_1000812_pt1 | contig 14030 bp, 4 predicted proteins | sample WorMetOlspDAHAB1_FD_77007 | JGI IMG/M metagenome (GOLD analysis project Ga0056115, IMG submission 77007) | Marine gutless worms symbiont microbial communities from Max Planck institute for Marine Microbiology, Germany - Olavius sp. DAHAB.1 ...
ACATAGTTCACTGATAACTGATATTATTGATAAAGAACGTGCTAGCTTAGCCTAAAACTTAACCTAATCATTGTGTGTTCTGATTTGAACCACTGGACGTCTGTATCTAATTTAGTTAAAGTTAGTAGAGTGTTTATTTTTACTTGTATAACTGTGATGGTAAATGAAGATGATTTTATCAAAACTGAATGGAATACTCACTTCTGCTTTCCTGTTGCAACGACACCAAGATATCGTTATATTGGTCGCCGCAAACTTATTTAACATTAGCACTGCTTCGTGTGTTAGGACGTATGCGCCGGTCACCGGACGTGACGTTAATGCGGCGGCCATTAGTATCGACGCCAAGGCCAAGGACTAACATCACTGGTCGCCGAACGAGTTGATTATTCGTAATGTTCGAATTTGTACTTGATTTCTACTTATTGACGCGCTCAGTTGCGTGTCGTGGCGTGTTAATGGCAGTATGACAACTACAGCCTAAAGCCGTACGAAGGGTGCAACAACATGTCGGGCTCGTATGAATTTATCTGGATATATACGCAGGACATGTGACTATATTTAGTCGAATGTTCACTGTTGCGTGCTGTTTAGTAGTAGGATTAGGGTTAGGATTAGATTCAGTGTCTGGTTGGTTAGTTGTCTAGCACACGTATTTGTGGGACGACTTTAGTTTCCAATTTTCACGGATCGTTCATCTGATAACACCGAGAGCGCCGGCGCGTCGATCAGCTTGTTGTTATCTGGCTTCGTTTCTATTATGAACCTGCATCTTTTATCGCCGAATCCGTCTGTCGGAGTGACGTGTTTCGGTGGCGGGCGGGTGACGCTGGCCAGTCCATCGATTGCTTGCAACTGTGTGCTGTGCCGTGTCGCGCGACGTGTGAATTTATCGTCGTCGAACTGGACTGGACTGTGTGTGTTGGCGTGACCGTCGTATTCGGCGTCATTCGGCGCCGGTTTCAGCGACTGAGTCGCAAGATTGTGGCACGTCCGTGCCACGACTCGTAGCAGGACACTTTGGTAACAATAATGACAACAACAGTACCGCGACAATGTTTATTATGCTAGCATCGTCGCAAAGCCATTGTGAGAGTTCATTCGGGTCACTCGAATGAATGTGGGCCGGCGCCGAGTGGCTGCCAACTCATAGACCAAGCTGCTAACTTGAACTTCGAGTCCGCCGGTAGGCTGACATAGGCCGAGCATTCGCTCATCGCCATGTTTTGTATTATCGCTCAGCCATAATGTATCATGATACTCATTTAACCATCCCACGGAGGGTAGAAGGCTGAGTCGACCTAAGCCCTGTAGTAAGTGTGCAGCTCGTGCCGAAAGCTGTAGTGTATATCACCATGTATGTCGTACATCGCAACGGTTATCGTGAAAACACAGAACTGCCTGCAACGCGATTCGATCCCAGGCCTCTCGCACTGCAGTCAGTCACTAACCACTAGACCACGGCGATATGCATTAAGACAACGGTGTTATTTTGATTTGGTGTTCGCCTTCTCATGTCAGCAATTAACACACAGCTTTTATTCATCAGAAACCGGTAAGCAAAAAAGGAAAACGAATTTACACACGAAAAACCAAACAAAACTGAACTAAACCACGATGCAATAATTAAAAAAATCCCATTTTGCAGTACTCTCGATTACGTAGGCAACAATGAAGTCACTAACTAACTTACTGATTGACTGATTACATGTTTACATAATTTGCCTATAGCTTATCCGAGACGTCACGTCGGCGAGTTGGAGGGGGAAATATTGTTGTACTTGTGTAGTTTATTGGACGATATTGCATTTTCATATTTTATCCTTTATAGTTTGTGATCGCTGTCTCATTTCCGCCTCCGAAATGACCTATATTGTGTCGAGTGGGGCGTTAAACTCTACTCACTCACTCATCGCTGTCTCATTTTCGTTTGTAACATCTGTATAGCACTGAAGTGGTTTGTACTGTACCGAAGCGCTGTTAATAAACTAATCACACACACTTCAGTACACCACTGCGTACACAGTACGCAGCACCGTACGTGGCACCGCCATCGGGTGTTTCAAGTACCAAGTGATCTTATTCGGCGATAAAAAGAGGGAATCAGGACACCCCTACGGCCTAGTCGTCTCAGCATCGATTTAATCAAGTTTGGACGTAGGTGGCGTCGGCTAAGCAACTACATCGAGCTGTTATCGTCATACCGATCACACTTCGTCTTGCCGCCTGTCAATTCCTCCCAGACTTCTCCTTGTCTCCGTGTCCCTATACTCGTTCCTTCTTCCGCCCTCGCTTCTCTCCCGCCTCTGTCTGTCTTTCGCAATACTTCGCGTCAACGTACAGGGTGGTCCAAAACAAAGAAAACCACTATCAAGAATCATCATCAAATCGTATTAAAAACCGTCAGTGACGCTACATTTTTTTCATCAATTTTGATTAAAAAATGATCAAAAGAATATTTATATGTTTGTATCAAGTACTCTGTGTGTGACCTAACTTGTGGTGTCATCAGTTACTGTGCTTGAAGCACATAAACTAAAATCGGCTAAAATCAATGTACATGATAAAACCGTGATTAAAAACACGAAAAAAGAAACAATAGAAACCAAAGACAATTTTACATAAATTCCATCTAAAAGATGGTTTAGGTATTTAATTCACAGCTTGCTAAGGCGAGCCCGTACCAGAGGGAGCGCTGACATCATATACCTTATGCGACGCATATCGCTACTTTGTGGGTCGGGCACTGTTATTACGTCACAAAATAGGTCACGCATAGAACATTTATTACAAACGGATGACAATATAGTGCTTGAATGATACTTCAATTTGGCGAAATAAGTTTTTTCATTGGCAGGAGTTAATGCGATTTAAAACGATTTTTTAAAATAATTTGGTAGCCTATTGTTCAAATTCGCTTATCTAGCACGTTTTATGACAAAAATAATTATTTGAATAATGATTGTGTGATACTCGTTACAATTTTAAACGAACCCTGGCAAAATAGCGAAAAAGAAACAGATCAACCGTGCTTTGAGTTTGTTTCTGTTAGTTTTACATCACTTCAGGCTAAAACCGAAACGAAGATTGATTTTGTTTAAACAGCATTAGGCCAGCTGGCTGTATAAAACGGAGGAATGGCGCTGATGCAAAGTACGAGTTGGCGGACATAAGACGAAGTAGCGGAGATGGTCGCGGGTCGGCCTGGGACTTACATAAGGCAGCCATCGCGCTCCCTGGGGCTCTAAGCCGCACATTCGACCAGCTGGGCCCGGCCGACCTCATGACTGGCCGTCCGTGTATCTGTCCACCAACTACTATCAGCAGAATCCATGTTGCTGTCGAAACAACGACCGTCGAGCATGTGATGGCGTCACGCCACCGGCCATTTTGTAGGGAAGCGTAAGCCGTCCTCATTTAGATTTTTTCTACAGGCAAGTGGATATGTATAGTGCAGCGGCAACGTAGGCCCTATACTGCACACAGGATACGCACTCGCATCGACTGAACAGTGAACAGACTTCATGCGTCAATGATTTGTTCATCTAAAATGGATACTCGACGCAGTACTATTGAGAGCGTTATCAATAGAAAACAATACTACATTTTTCAGAGACATTATGCTATACTTTGAAAATTTTTATTTCACCATGTTGCAGAAAACATGCATTATTGATAATATAAACATTAAACAATCGGTAAAGCAGCAGTCAAACAATGAACTTTGCAAACGTTGCCATTATTCACACAGGAATTTTTGCATATATTCGTATACAGAGTACAAACGCCTCAAATCTAAGCTCAACACTGTATTTGATTGAGATCGTATATTGTCCATATACGTGGAATGTGAACGCATTTTCTGCACATGTCGACGAGAACTTGTTTGGTTATTTTAACCTATTGGGACAGATAAGTGTCTGCCGAACGAGTACTTGGTGCATCACTAGACGCACAAGACGTCTAAGCGAATGACATCGAGTGCAGGAAGCTACAGACGAGACGACGACGTCGGAGTCGCCCGCTGACCAGTGCAGATGCAACCGCCGCCGCCGTCGACGACGATAATTTGATTTCAAGCGTCGACGTCGATGCCAAATTGGCGAATTATCGGAGCGTCGGCGGCGCACGAAGGCAAACACGCGCAAAACGAGCAAATTGAGACTGGAATCGACGTCGCCGTCGGACGACGCCCGTAGCGAATTAGCGGCGCCCGCCCGACTCGCCGCCGCCCGCCGTTGTCGTCGACGTCGGTCCCCGCCACAGCTGCCGCCGACCGCCGCCGCTAAACGAAAGACGAGGCGGCCGTAGCGCGATGAGATTGCGCCCGGCAGGCGGTCGACGCTCGGCGGCCACCAGCGGCAGCACAGCGCGTGGTACGTACATCGGCGCACGACCAGTCCGGCCATGTTTGTTTCATCAAAGCGCTCATTCGGTTTGCCGCCGCTGCAGCGAAGATGCTGTCGTCGACAATATTAACGCCGTCGGGCAGGAAGTGCGCCGTGCGCATGCGCCTGGCTTGTTGCCGTTTGTGGGCTTCGTGTTCTTGGAGATTACGTCGACACGCCAACTGTGTGAACATTTTTCCCGAGCACCGCTGTCAGACTAGCTGCTGTGCTGTGTAATATATGCGACTATGTTTACCGTGCTGTTTTTGTCTACTTTCAGTTAAAATTATTACCATCTGTTATTTTTTTCGCCGTTATTATTTTTTATTCGCATCGTTATCACATTGTTTAGAAATGCAGCTGCATTTTTTTTGTACAATATCGAATCCCACCACTTCACGCGCGCGCTTTCTCTCCAGTCCTTTCAAAGAACGAAATTATCTCGCTATCAGACTGCCACTTGGTTCTGCCGAAAACAAACAGTACTGAACTATAAGCATTTTCCGAATCGCGTTTTCAGAAAAAAAAACGGAAACCAGAAAAAAATAGTTTCGGGAGAGAACATTTTGCGGCGCAGGTGGGCGACTTCATTCATGATGTTAATGCAGTTTTCTATTTTTCTGATATGTTGAAGGACCGAAGGGCGAGAAAGCGCGCGTGTTCGCACAAGGCGTCATCGACGTTGTCGTCGAATTGTTCAACTTCAAGTCGCTGAGACTCGCCAGACGTTGCTGCGGCAATCTTCCGACGACCGCTTTCTTGACCGTCACACGTCGCAGCGACGTCCGGGAAAACGCTGAACCTCCGTTATGGTTCGCGGATCGCAGCCACTGACCGCGTGTTAACAGCAATTAACGAGATTATCGGCGACAGAACTGCGGTCGAGAGGCTCGCGGAATTGCGAGAAGATCCAGAATTCGCCAAAATGTGTTAGAGCATCAGCAAGCGACGGGCAGTCAGAGCACAATTATCATCGGTCGGTTTGACAGCTTGAGTTGATTTACGTCATCGGACACCAGAGAGGAGAAGGCAGGCACCCACCATGTCGGTCGCCACGCCTTTTCTCAACAGCCTGCTGACGAACCCGCGAGTGGCGTCGCTCCGCGAACGAACGCAGAACCCCGAAACGCAGCGACGACTCGTGCTCATCATAGTCTGCATCGCTCTGCTGCTTGACAACATGCTCTACATGGTCATCGTTCCCATCATACCCGTGTTCCTCAAAAGCCCAGACTCGCACCCGATGCAGCTGCGCGAACGCCTCTTCGTGTACAAAGGCGAAATGATCAACCTGTACGAGGTGCAGCGACGCAACCTGTCCGCCCACCCGGATCTGAAGCCCATATCGCCGCACTTCGTCGACGACATATTGCACTGGTCGGCGCGCATGAAGGCCGGGTCGGACGACGAAGACGAAGGAATCGGGTGGCTGTTTGCGTCGAAAGCGATCGTCCAGCTCTTCGTCAGTCCGTTTGCCGGTCCGATTATTGACCGGCTCGGCTACGAGAGACCGCTCATCGTCGGTCTAAGCATCCTCTTCGTGTCGACGTCGATATTCGCTTTCGGTCGCAGCTACATGGTGCTGTTCGTCGCGCGCAGTCTGCAGGGTGTCGGTTCGGCGTTTGCCGATACTGCCGGACTGGCGATGATCGCCGATAGGTTTAAGGAGGCGAGGGAGCGGACTCGGGCGCAGGGTATCGCTCTGGCGTTCATCTCCTTCGGCTGTCTCTTCGCTCCGCCGTTCGGCGGCTTCCTGTACGAGTTCGCCGGAAAGGCGGTGCCGTTCTTGGCGCTGTCCCTGATCGCGCTGGTGGACGGCGCCATGTTGCTGCTGATCATGCAGCCAATGGAGGTGCCCTTCACGTCGCCAGCGTTCCAGTTTCCCGCCGAGGACCAGAAGCCGAAGGAGAAGCTGCACGGAACGCCCATCTACCGCCTCATACTCGACCCGTACATCGCCATCTGCGCCGGGGCGTTGGTCGTCGCCAACGTCAACCTCGCGTTCCTGGAGCCGACGATCGCGACGTACATGAAGGCATCGATGGATGCCGAGGAGTGGCAGATCGGACTCGTCTGGCTTCCGGCTTTCTTCCCGCACGTCCTCGGCGTCTTCGTCACCGTCAAGCTGATGCGCGCATTTCCGAAGCGCCAGTGGCTCATCACGGCGATCGGGATCCTGATCGAGGGCAGCAGCTGCCTCATCATTCCCGCCTGCGAGAACTTTATCGCCATCATATTTCCGCTGATGATCGACTGCTTCGGCATCGCGCTCGTGGACACGGCCATCATGCCGACGCTCGCCTACCTGGTCGACGTTCGCCACGTGTCAGTCTACGGCAGCGTCTACGCCATCGCCGACATCTCCTACTCGCTGGCGTACGCGTTCGGCCCGGTCATCGGCGACTGGATTTACAACGGAAGCAATTTTCTCACGCTGAACATCGTCATCTTCGTCCTCAGTCTGCTGTACGCTCCCGTCCTGGCGCTACTGCGCAATGTCTACGCCTACGTCAACTTCGAGACGGATGACGAGACGGCGCCCGAGGACGGAGGAGCCGGATATCCGACGTCGGAAGCAAAGCCGATCGCTACCGGCGGCGCGACCGACTACCGGTCGTACATGATGAACACGATAAAGTCGGGAAACGGATCGGCAACGCAGGACGGACCGCCGGCGTACAGCCGCGTCAGCGACGGGACTGGGCCCGGAGGACAGCAGGCGATCGACGGAGATGTGGACGGTGGAGGCGACGACATAAACCGGAAGTACGTCCAGGTCGGACGGGTGCGATCGCAGTCACGTGATTCTAACGAAGACGCAGCGGCCGGAGACTATCGAACGTATCGCTAGCCGTTTCCCGCAAACGACGTTAGCGACTAATTATGTGCTGTTCGCGCCACCTACGCGACCGTAACATCACATGCTTGTCCGTCAAAGTTTCGTTTTTTAAAGGTTCCGTCGGAAATTAACAGCTCGTCGCGGTTGATGACAGTCCGTTTTAATGTGTAAAAATCTAGCCTTTGCGTATTTGTTTATACGGCGCGATGGCGCATACATAATGAACGAAAGTAAAAACGGGGAATTGTATTAATTGTATTCATTGTATTAATTGTATTAATTGTATTAATCGGTAGTTTGTTTCACTGATGGCAGAATATACTGATCGCTGTATTAAAAGTACATGTATGCTGTAGTTAAAATGAAAACAAACAAACAAAAACATGCAATTATTGACAAAAGTCGTCGATTGCAGCGACAGTGTCCACCGATTAAGCCGGCAACGAGCACTCACAGATTTCATACTTTACCAGTTTTATAAAATTACTATTAACATCATCAACATTCATCGATGTCTCTTATTCGACACTGCATCGAAAATGCGTAATGATTTCAGTTGCGAGAAATACGGACGTGTGATGAGTCGATTAGTTCGTTAGCTTTGGTTATTCATCCCTCTAACATTATATCCGCAGTTTCTACGTTGATTTGACTCTCTGTTGTACACTGTACAGCTAAGACGGCCAACATGCGTTTTCTTTCACTGCTTACCCTATAGTAACGACGGTGTTGCTTATAAGAATGATGACAACATTCTTATCGTCAACGAGAAAATATTTTCGAACCGTGACAACCAGTGTTCCTAGGTCATTGACGATGTACATGTGGAGTTACAACTTATAAGTAATTTCGGTCAGCTGACGACCATCGTCCTATATTAGCCGCGTAGCTGTCATCAGTCGTCACCGCTTTTCAGTTGAAAGATGAATGTAACGTAATAAATGTAACAAGACGCTAAAAAATTCAAACGACAATCTAATAGGACAAAGTTATTGCGAGTCTGGTAATTTCCAGTATTGTCTATTGTTTTTTTTGTCTTCTTTTTTGCAATATCGATAGCAGTATTGTGTAGTTTATTTGCATGTTATGTTCTTCTATATCAGTTATATGGTGTATAATATTCATGTAATATAATTATGGTAGCAGCGTTTTATTTAGTCGATTCAACGTAGATACATGCTGCGTTATTTTCGATATAGAATCTACAGTGTACGTGTGGTGTGTATTATGACGCCAGACATTGACGATATTTGCTCAGTTTCGGCTGTCGCATTAGTCGATTGCTAAGTTAGTTTTTCGCGAACTTTATGACGTTGCTATGAGGTGTATAAGGCCGTGCATTGCATTTATCTGCATTAGCAGCCAACCCGATCACGTGGTCCTCAAAAAGCATGGAAATATTCTGTGTAAATAAGTTAACCAGTACGTGCTATGTACACTGTAGCAGTGTTATAAACAACTTTGACTGTTCAATTTCGTCGCATTTCCGTGTCATCATTGTGGGCGAGTTTAACTTTTAAAATTGTCTGAAATGTCTATTTGAGACTCTCGTCGAACGTTCTGTGAATGACACGGCTAAAGAATCAACTTATGCAGTGGGCAATGTAATCTTTTCTATGCAAACATACCGAAATTCAACTAACTGTGTAACGTAGCGACACGAGTTAATGTTGCCATAGTTGTATTGCAGGCTGCGTTAAAATGGACGTAGAATACGGCTTTGCAGCATCAATATTTAGCCACCAGACAGCAGCAGCATTTTTCAGTGGTTAAAGTTAAGAATATGCACGAGAAGGACAACCTGCTATGCTCCAAATGCTTTTTATCATATGTCGCGTGAGATCATCAGGCCTCTAAATTGGTTCGGGTCATGTTGAACAACATAAAATTATTACGCGAGCTAATAGTTGAATTATTATTTAAAACAAGATATCGATATTTTATGCACCGTTGCCCTATACGTTATGCTTGTGGCTTCGAGCTGCAGCTTAGGCGAGCTCTAACCAGGGAGTTTAAAAGTAGAGAGGTTGCACAAACCCAAATTTATGTAATAACACGTTCTATACTCAAGTAGTCTCATTTTACACACAACTTTTCCGACCCATAGCGTAGGGTTGTTGTCGGTGTGGTTTCTGGCATTGGTTATTTATTTACGTGTGAAATTGATGTCAAGTGGTGGAAATTACGACATGCACTTGAATAAACGTAAATCAGATGTTTCGGAGCGTGTTTTGATTACACAAACTAACGCGTGCATGCATGGTATACCACACCCGCCGTCGGGTGGCGCTAGCGTCGATGAATATGAGTGTGTTCAAAACGACATTGTGTTTTGCGGTTGTGCAATCTCCCTACTTTTAAACTTCCTGGCTCCGGCTTACTTTAACCACTGAACGAGATCTCTCTCTCTCTCTCTCTCTTGCTCCGGATTTCAGTCAGATTCTTTCGCTTACTTTACGTGATGCAGTCTCGCCGTGTCGTTGTGTCGTTGTGCTTTAGTTGTCATAGTCGTGAGTGTGCGACGACCGTACGCGCGCCAGCTTTCACAGTCTACGAATGTACATATAACTGTTGTGCGTTGCCGACGCTTTTCGTAAACAAGTTTCGTACACTTGACTCTGTGCTCTGAGATAAAGCCGTGTAATAATCCTTGCATATACCAAGCCGTCGAATGCCACAAAAGCCTCCGCCTCCCCGAAATGACCTACTCTGTATCGGGATTGGGCGTTAAACTCTGCTCGCTCGCTCTTTCACAAAAGCCTATGTTTGTTTTTCCAGACCCGTCGATAACATTGGTGCACGATTAACGTACTGTTTCAGAATCGTACTATTATGGAGTTTAGAGGCCCACTCACGTCTGCCTGTCGTCCATATCTGCCCTTAACTCGAAAGTGATGACATCTGAAAGCTCAAAATCGACAGTAGCAATCGGCAGACCCGTTTTTTGTATCAGACGACGATCAAGGTCAACGTTTCCGGGTGAATACCTATCCAAAAAACGTATCCCCGAGCGAAAATCACGCGTCTTCTACTGCATTGCCAAGGTGTACATGGTACTGTCTGAATTCGGCGATAACTTTAAAGAAAGCCAGACGCAATAAATGAACGACCGATAAGTGTGACAAAATGCCGGAGGTTTTCTGTATCGTGTCGGCTGAGCCGGGGTGACCATATACCGCTTGTCGTTTTCGCGTTGCTGTTGTTGAGTGTCGTCGTTGGTGCGTGACTATAGTTTTATCGGTCGATAATTTTCACCGGTCGAGTCACAGGTTGGGTGCAGTGACGTCACTCCTTTCCAAATATTTGCTTTCCTGTCGCCAATTTTTATATTATATGGTTTTCGTTTTCTGGATTCTCGAAATTCTCGTTCTCGTCCGTCAAAAACCGGAAATTTAAAAAATCTCTCACGTTGTCGTTTTGTTTACGAAAATAGGTCTGCAGTGAACCGCAAATAAAACAGCAAGTATCCCTACAATATGGCAACTATACGTTGCCATATTGTAGGGATACTTGCTGTAAACAACGATTTAGGCAAAATGCGAAAATCCTTTTCAAAAAATCTTGCACCGAGGTTATTCCCAAACGGTGTATTTCGACTGGCGAAATTCCACCCACAACAGTTGATAAGTTTATGACGTTGCGTAATTGCGTCAACATACCCCTACAAGATGGCGACGGGAACTGCCGTTGATGACGTAGAATGACGCCACTGTCATGTCGTGTATCTGTATGTCATGCGTCGAAGACTCACCAACACAACTGACTACTTCGGTGATTGTCTCTGAAATTAACGAGTTGTTTTACCGTCTGCCGTATAACAAGATATCTCAAAATTGTAATTTGTGAATACACACAATGGTGTCCTTTTAAAATATTCTTATTCTTGTATCATGAATACTTGTTGCCCACACTTGAATTTGGTTCACGTTGCGGTAGAACTGGTTAGATTCACATTACAGTCAACATTTCGTCGGCGTTTCTAAGTGAGCAAAAATTTAAGCGGTAATTCTGAACTTAACGAAAGACGTAATGTGGTTTGCTGTGTAACCGTTGTGAAACTGATTTCTTAGTCGTCTCGTGCGTATACGAACTTGACAATGATGTAATCGTGTGTATGAGCAATATTAGTCATTGTTGTGTGGTTGTGTCGACTGCATAGTGTAGACGGCGGAGCTTGTAATAACGCCGAACTAGCAAATTCGCTGCAATTAAACTTGGTGTGTTTAACTTTTCTTTCAAACTGGTGAATAGAATGCATTAAAATCACGTTTGCATTGTTGTTCATGCTATCTAGTCCACTCACCTGCCAAACTTTGTTATCAGCTTACTTCAAGTGCAACACGTAGAATCATTTCTATTTTTTGGAGTAAGAAACAATCACTGTTTAACAGCGCGTCTGCACGAATAGGCCCCACACACCCTTAAATGCTGTGACATATACAAAATCTTGAAATTGATTGTTATTTTTCGTTTCAGTGTTAATCGTTTGTTTCTCCGCATTTAAATTCTTCACCGATTCATTTCAGGTCGTTTCGCCGTTTCCACGTAAAACTTTTGGCCGTCGGGTATTTGCTGACGATGGCGTAATATAAATTGCAGTTGTAATTTTAGTTGTGGCTATCTTCGGCTGTTTTTGCCCACACACAACCCAACGATAGACGCAGCCGTCCAGCATTTGTTCTAGCTTTTAGCTTACTTTGTAGTCCTCAGAATCTATGCTACCGATACTGTCAATGACAAAAAGTTATAATAGTAATGACAACGACTACAATGAGAATGATAATACAGGGTGGTCCAAAAAGTAAGCCACTACCAAATGATCAAAAATCGTATTAAATCGTATTAAAGCCTGTCATTGAGATTAGATTTACTCGTCAAATTTAAGTATCACTCGAGAATTATAATATTATTCGTTGGTATTAGATATTCTATGCGTGACCTACTTTCTTACCTCAATAACTATGCCTGACCTGCAAACTGGCGATATGCATCATAGACGCTAAATGATGTCATCGCTTCCTGTGGCGTCAGCTCGCCTTAGAAAGCTGTGAATTCCATGCGAACAAATCTTTTAGATAAAGCTTTATGTAGAAATATCTTTTATTTCCATATATTTTTTTTCTGAGTTTTAAGCATGGTTTTATCAGATGAATTTATTTTACCCATATCGCAGCTTCAAACAATGCAAGTGATGACATCAAAATTAGGTCACACATAGAGTATTTAATACATACTTAATATATTCTTGTGCTTATTTTCTAGTCGAAATGTATTAAAATCTAGCCATAATGGCGGCTTTTAATACGATTTAATAATGATTAGTAATAGTGGCCAATTTTTTGGGACAGCCTGTATATTAGATGGTGCTGATTATGTCGATACAGCCTGATGCGGAAACTGCAGGCGTAGGCTATACGTTATCCCAAAGCGCAGAGTCGCGAAGACTGTGTTGTCACAAGCTCGAGGCGGATTGTAAAAGGCGCTGATGCTTCTAATTCGGCGGCGCTCTGAGCTCCTTGTGACCCAAACACGGTCGGCAGGCGGGCAGACCAAAAAGGTCAACAAATTGGACGAGAGACGACGAGAGACGTGTAGCTGTAGGGATGGGCGGGTAACTGCACAACAACAGCCTTTCAGTAATACCAATGAGCCGACATATTCGGCTGCATTATACATTATAGAAACTTACCCCTCTCAAAAATAGCTGAAATATTCGATATACCGTTATTATAATTATATGTATATCAAATTCACACAGAACTGTGTAGAAACACTACAAGACTACAGAAATATGTCGTAAACACAAACATCTACATAAAAGTTAAATGCGTGTTATATGTGAATGAGTGATACGTTTTCTGAAGTGTTTACAGACAATAATTTTGACATAAAACTCCATACTCTATAAACGAAATGATAAAAACAGTACAGCGTGCACACTCGGCTTACGCAAAAATATTTATTGTCATATTGTAGCTCAAAATCAAATACGAAATATTATTAATAGTAAAATTAATTTCACAAATATCAGACTTTTAAAAGTGAACAATTGCTTATGCCATGAGTTTAAACGAGTTAACATTGTAATTACAGGTTACTTAATCTAAAATCAATTACATTTATTAACAGTGATTTCTCTGTGAAATCAGCTGAACACATTTTTATTAGTTTCAATTTTGATATTTAAAAACTACTTCATCTAAATCGCAGTTATAATTTTCGTGCGACTTGCATACAGCGTGAAACAAGGACTTAACATTATAATTGTATTTCAATTCATTTTTTTTCAAAAAATCTATCTCATTAAAAACTGTAACACTTGACAAATTTAAACGTATTAACAATCGACTAAACTGTCTACAGTTTCTGTATATAGGCATAATGCTATGTGAATTGCTAAATAATAAAACAAATAAAATGACTGGCAGTAACGAAAATGATATCGGTTTATATCGCGCCGAGAAGACGTTGATTGCGCGTCTCTATGGCGGTCGATCGAATGGTCGCCGTATCGACAGCAGCAGGAACCGACAAAGCCAATTGAGCTAATTCGCAAGTGGCCGGTCGTGATTGATACCAGCCGGCACACGTTCAACTCTAATCATACAGTAGCCAATCCCGACCGTTGATCCACACACAAGCCTCAAATTGCCGCCGATTCGCTTCGGCATCGATCGATTCCCTTTTCGCTGTTCTTTTACTGCGCTGCCAACCGTTGATCGTCTAATCGCTCATTACTGTGTACACCGAGTTGTATTCGGCCGAGATGACATCGTCGGGCACTAAACTGACATATCTGCGTC
>Ga0056115_1000813_pt1 | contig 14029 bp, 5 predicted proteins | sample WorMetOlspDAHAB1_FD_77007 | JGI IMG/M metagenome (GOLD analysis project Ga0056115, IMG submission 77007) | Marine gutless worms symbiont microbial communities from Max Planck institute for Marine Microbiology, Germany - Olavius sp. DAHAB.1 ...
TGGTGATGTCTTGGTACTAACGAGCATTTATGTAAATAAAGTCATCTGTTTTATTATGTGCCTTGTTCTACATACAAATTTGTTGCTATCATAAAAAGTGAAATAGTGTATTATAATAGTTTTAAGAAATTGCTGTTGTGGAACATTGTGTTTTTAAATTGTATTTCTTCAGAGAAAGCTATGAATTGTAAACTATCTTTTTTTGATTGTCATTGTAATGTCACTGTGATGACTGAGTGTGTCAGCAGGTTTACTCAAAATTTTGTGGATTTTTTTTCGTGAATATGTATAACGGGTTCGCCCTAATATAATGAACAGTTGAATAGATTTTGGTGAAGATTAACTGCATTGTATCTGTGATGATATGTATTTTGAAACTCACATATAGGTGTTAGCTTGTTGTTCAGAGCTTTGAGACTGGATTATTTATTTGACTTTTAATGTGAGTTGAATTATATTTAATATATCAATGATTTTTTGTGTGTTATTTGTATGTCATTTACCTTAGATCATATTCCGTCCATGGCAGTTGGTAGTGGAGTGGTAGTGTCAGCAAACACTGTTGAAAGTATTGTGTTAATTTGTTGACTCTTGCTTAAATGCAACAGAATTAATTCTGGCTCTTTGTTGTTGAAGAATTCAGTGTTACTGTCGCTGTGTTTGCCAATCTAGCTGCATGCACGCGATCTGATGGATGCCATTTTTAGAATGCATGCACAGAAAAAGTTTGCTCAGGTGGGTTTATGTCTATCACTCGCATTTTGTGTTGTTTAATTTACCACTCCGTTTAACGAAGCTGGTACTAAGCATGTAACCAATAGGTGAAGCAGTTCAGGATCTCCACTGATACGTTGAAACAGCCTGAAAATGCTTTATCTTTATTACTTTTGTAACCTACACATATTTTGACTGATTTTTTGCTTACTTTATACAGAGTTTGGTGTTTTTTAACCAACGTGTATGAACTGTGGATGTAAGCCTGTACAAAACTAAACATCTACAAGTTGCGCAGTAACTTGAACACGGTTACATGGTTACATTATAATGTGATGTCAGCCTCTGTCTTAATATCTACGTCCATCAGTGATAGATTTAAGAGATGGTGTTGTTTTAATTGAACATATTGTTTTGTATTGCATAGCAGAAGCCATAATTATTATTTGTAATAATAATTTATAAGTCACAGTAACATGGCTGGAGTCACTACAAGGACACCATACAGCGTTTGCTGCTCATACTCTGTGAAACAGTTAGTCAGTGAAGTAAGAACATGAGAAAATATGTGTCTTGAGCAAGTTTTTGAAAGTTGATAATGTAGGTGCGGAACGAATGTCCAGGGGGAGACTGTTCCAGATGACTGCACCAGCCACACAAAATGTACCAGTCTAAACGAATTCTGTTGTTATTGAATATTGGTATTCCTTATTAACTTATTGTGTGTATTTTTGCAGATGGTATTTTATGTCGAAGCTTGTGAATCTGGCTCCATGTTTAAGAATCTCCTGCCAAGCAACATCAGTGGTGAGTGATGATGTTGTGTGGCACGCATTTACATTGCTTTGTAAACGTCATTTCTGATCATTTCTTTCTGTCTGTGTGAATATCGGTCTATAAAACTTATAGTCAGTGTAGCAAGCGTGTAACTGTTTCTAGCCTTTCAGCGTGTTCATTTTGCTTTCATCAAAGTTGAATATTTTGTGTTTATTTTGACACATGTTGTTACAAAGTGGTCATCATAATGTAAGAACATAAGCACTGCCGTTTTGATGGCATGATCCTTTTTAACATAAGATTTTCAAACATTAAGTTATATACATTAACCCACGTTTATTCACAACTGAGATCTTCAGTACATTCCATTCATGGAGTTGGGAACGTCATTAACAGTTCAAGACATTTTTGTAGCACTTGTTTTCAGTAGCTGCGTGGTAATGGCTGTGGCTTGTTCAACTAACCTACATTCATGTGTTGGTTTTATTCATTGATTTATTTTTAAATTTTATTACATAATTGTACAAAAAACAGCAACACGCACAAAAACATAGAAAATTATTGAGATTTTCAGCAGAGAAAATGTTAATAGTAATGGGAAAAGAAAAAGATATAAAATAAAATACATGCAGAATAAAAGTTATATTAAACTAATATTAACAGTTGTGAGTGTCCCATTAAATGTTACTTTGCGTACGTGCTGTTGAATCATAAAACTGAGCTTAAAATCAATCTGTGATATTTCAGATTTTGGCATTGCAGTATGACCAAACTGAACTAGTACCAGTTCTTGTACTTTTTGTATTTATGGCACTATATACTTTTAAAATTTTTATTACGTTTTTTCCTTTTCGTTTTTCGGAGCCAATTTTCGTGAGATTGATCCTCTAGATCTCAGCAGACCATTTTGTTTTTCATTGCTTTTGACACTGTTGGTTTGGCTACGTAAGTATATAGCTTGTAAAAATCGCCCCGAAAATGATGCATTATGTGTCGGTAGGGACGTTAAACCCTACTCACTGACTCACTCGCCTGTTCTTGTACAATATTAGTTTTAAAATTGCTTCAGTTACTGCAGTGTATGTCTTCTACGTTGTGCATCAGTGTGGGCAACAACTGCTGCCAATGACAGAGAATCATCGTACGCCTGCTACTATGACAAGCATCGACAGACTTACCTCGGCGATGTGTACAGTGTTAACTGGATGGAAGACTCCGACAAAGTACGTACATCTGTGGTTTGGAACCTAAGTGCCAGCCAAGGGTTCCACCTAAGGCCAATGGATATATAAATATAACGGCCAAATTTATTACAAAAACACTGCGCTAATAACATGTAAATTTTAAGTGTTGTCTATTCTGGCCACATGAGTTAATTTTTTTTATTTAGGCTAGACTTAGTGTGTTACACACACATACTGTATGAATCAGTGTTTTTTCTTGCATTATTACAAGTATTGGAAAATGATGTTTCTGACCATTTGGAGTGAGCAAACCTTTGTGTCACTGCATGAGGTTCCACGAGCAGTCTAAATGCACTAAAGGGTTCCATTCCAAAAAAAGGTTGAAAATCACTCACTGGTGTGTATGTCTATCTGCATTGATGAGGATTATGATAATTTTGATGGCCATTTTCCAGGTGTATCTTTGTCTTGCAGTTGTCCCCTTGATCTGGATTAATTTGTAAACCGCGATTGCTGGTGAATTGGAACAAAATTTTTTCTACTCTATTTGCCATTCAGTGCTATAAACACTCATGCCTTCGCTTTTTTCAGATTTTAGCAGATTTATGCAATGTACCAACACCACAGCTTACTAACACATACTCTCTGGTACCGTTAACCCGTATCTGTAGCACATCATTTATTTTATTTAGATTTTGTTGGTCCATCTGACATGTTAATCATTACAACTATTCCCATATGTTACTCGGGAGCAGGAGTGTAGACATGGGTGTAAAGGGATTTTCCCAACTAAATTTTCCCTGCTTCAGAGACTTGGCAAAAAAGTGGTACAGTTTTTGTAATAAGCGCAAACAGTACTTGACTGGTTGATCAGTGAGAGAGTTGGAAGTTGCCGTTTAATACCTGTTCACTTTGTTTTGTGCAGGAAAACTTGAACTTGGAAACACTTCAGCAACAGTATAAGATAGTTAAGTCGGAGACAGAGACGAGCCACGTGATGGAATATGGAGATATGGTAGGCAAGAGATTTTTTTGGTTCATCAGTGTGAATGTGATGTAACACAGTGAATAGAATAAAATTGTCGCTGTCAGGATTTGTTTGCTGTCTCTAAAAAGGCAGTTATTTGCATGAACCAAAAGAACCATAAATATAGTTAGATGTAGCTGTAGCACTGTAAGTCAGATATTTTTTTCATTAATCAGTATAAATGGATAATGTTATCCGTAGCTGCTATCCTTAGCTGTTATTTTTCATATCAAATCAAACTGGAAAGACTAATGTGCGTCAGAGAGCTGGCCAACTTAGTCTGTCACACGTTACCAGTAAATAAAATCAATAAGAAGTAAAAGTAAAACATAAAACCGATAAGCAAAGAGATCTGGTGATGGGTCTAGAGTTATGAGATTAGTCATATGGACGATCCCACATTTTAGCAAATATCATGTAAACATCAGTATTTCCTTTCACGAGTTGCTGTTAGTGCTGGGGCCAATTTTTTTGCTGCTCGTTAAGCTTCAAAATAAAGTCCATAGACTTTATGACCACTGTGGCGTGGGATGTTGTATTTCTGGTGTTAGGTTTCTTCCACTTCAAAGTATTGTGACACCTCTGAGCACTTTCTGTTTGCAGTCTTAGTTCTACATTATAAGCGGTTGTGTTTTCAGGACATATCAAGTGATGCTGTAGGCAAGTTCCAGAGTGGTGGCGGTGGCATTTCACCAGCAGCAACTATTCTACCAAAAGTGCCGGTCAGTAAGTTATTGTTTCTTACTGTGCTGCTTAATAAGATTCCTGTCATCTACTCGTATATTCATGAGTATGCCATTTGTTTGCAGAACTTGCTTGCAACTAGTTTTCGTTAAAATAATGTCTGTCTATGAAGATTGTTCGTCGTTCATTTTATTGATACTTATTTATTTATTTATTTAAAACAGATTGCAAATGCCTTCTTATTCGAGATACAAATAGTAGATAATAGATGGATACATTTTGTTGCTTGTCATAGAGTTTCCATGGATATGCAGTTGCAGATGATTAATAATCTTCATATATTAATCCTTTTATTTCACGTTTGGCAGCATGAGGAGATTTTGGTCTCACCTTTTGTACTTCTACACTTTACGTCAGTTTTTATTGTATATATTCCCTTCCTGTTGTATCTTCTTTAGCCTTTATTCAGATTATACGTCAGTTGTAACCATTATTATGATTAGCCAGGCATTACGACTTGTCAACTCTAAAAACTCTACGTGAAAGCTGGAAATGCGGTAACTGAATGTAGGATAGTGTGATTATGTTTGAAATTTACAGCGCCACCTGACTGCATCAGTTTCAGCACACCACAGAAACCGCGTGGCTTTCAGAAACATTAATTTGGGGTAATTTTTCACTACATGTGGAGAATTTTCTCTTTCAGAACACGTGTTCCCAGTGACCTAGAGTGCAACGTAGTTTTCTAATACTGTATCAATTTTCTGTGTTTTCGCGAAAAATGAGTTTTAGGTTTCATGCTTTTTGATGCATCGGCCAATGACATTTCGTGTGTAGCTGGAAGCTGTTCCCTCGGAATATGTTCCCGTGTCGATTCTGTACCACAGACTTATGTCTTCTATGGATGTTGAAGAGCAACGCGAACTGCACAACAAATTACTTGACCTTCTGCAGGTTCTTTACCGTTTTCTGTGTCTGGTTTATTAGTTCTGCTTGTGGTTTGATATCGTCGTACCTTGCTGATTACTTATGACTTGATCGTCATGTGTCTGAGCTGGTGATCTGTATTCTTCCCACGATCCAGACTTGTTTCAGAGACTGGAGTTTTTTGAGACAGGTCCATCTCTCTGGAATAGGCTTTATTAATGTATGTTACGACAACCAGAAAGTTTGAAAGAATCTGGGAATATGCACTTATTTATTTTCACTGAAATGGCAACACGCATGGAATGGTGTGTAATACATCATCGTCATCTCCATCATGGGTTTCCTCCGCTGATGTCCAATGTTCTACCACTTGCTTTGCCTTTGATGTTCACCTGCTCTTGATGACTTCTTTACTTAGTCTTTCCTTCTTTCACCTTGTTGCTCAAAATACTAGTCGATCCTGTGCACCATTCTTTTTGTGTCGTCTAGCCATCCTTTTTGTGTCATCTAGCCATCCTTTTTGGTGGTATTTCTCACACACTGTTGCCTTTCATGCACCTGGTCAACTCAGCCTTCCATCTATCCATTGTCAGTAAATGAGTATTAATCCAAGTATTTACCATAAATTATGGGGATGGAGACCATTAAAATGGCAGATTGTGGCTACATGCGGCTATATGGCTGCAGGCGAAAGTCCGTGAGCGCGGGCTTAAGCTGCAGCGTAGGCTGAACACTGGGGGCCCTATCTGTGATACACAGTGCCACAGAGTCGGCATATGCGGCTATATAAGTAAACCTTACCTGTATCATTTACCTGGCAATATTGAACTTGATTAGTTTGTTGGTCGTTGATGTTTGCTTTCAGCTTGGAAAGCAGGTTGACGACACGGTGAGATCCATAGCAGCTTTAGCTTCACGTGACGATTATCAGTCTGGTCGCTTGCTGAGCGTGAGACACGAACTGACGGCGTATGACTGCTACGAGCCTGTTGTCGAGTTGTTTGATGAACGATGTTTCGACATAAGTCAGGTGTGTTTGCTTTTTGGTTGTTTCTTTACTATATCGTAATTGTCTGTGTACGCAGAAGTGGACGACTTCATTTGTGGCGAATAACTTTCGTCACCTTCTTTCGACACGTTCCGCAGTGGCCCTGTCCTGTCCGGAATCAGTTCAGTAGTAATCACTGGCGTCAGGGAACATGGAAAGCGGAAAGTTGGATTGTCGGATCGTGTCGAAAGAAATGGAGACTGACAGACATAAATGTAACTGTGGTGGGACATCCAGACGGTGTCACTTGTCATCAATTCCTGCCCGCTGACCACACATTACGATGGTCAACAGAGTGGGGCATGGCATTAGTGATATTTGAAATAGGTTTTTTATTTCATTATATAACGTCAGCCAATCAACAGCAGGATAGTTTGCATTGTGTTGACGTTGTAGACCACCATTGTTGTCAGCCGTTATGTGGTTTTTGCTGCTGATATTAATTTTATTAATTGAAAATTTAAACGGCATGCACAGTTTTAGTCTGTGTATTCGATTATTATTTGTAGAAGGAGCGAGTTTGAATTTGTAATTGATGTAGCTGCTGTTTTTTTTGTTAGAATGATTTTGCTCGTAAGAAGTTGTATGTGTTCGTCAACCTGTGCGAAGAACGTGTTCCCGTTGAGAAGATCATGGAAACCATTGCCAAAGTGTGCACAGCTTGAAGACGGGACTCAGCTCACAGCTGTGTTTGTATATTCAGAAAGCATTCATATAGTGCTAACATTTTGACTTACAGTTATGTCCGTTGGCAGTTCAAAGTTACTAATATCCAGATTCTCGTTGAAATTTTGTTTTTGTTGGTGATGGTTTTCATTCAGTGTGATCTTATTACTGATGTATATTTTGTGTGCGTGCAGTATGTCCCACATTGTTTGGAATCTAGTCTCAAATTTTCTTGAAGCCAGTAACTATATCCCTCGTTTACCTGGAATATAACGTCACGTTATCGTTTTCATGGTTAAACTGGCAGGATTTTCGACCAACGGCCCTTGATTACAGTTGTATTTTGGTTTGTTAACGAATCGTCGGAATTTACATCTTTTGTTGATTGCGTATACTGCATCACTGATTGGCAATATTGTTCACACCATGAGATACCGTGAGATACACCTCATGCCTTATTTTCCCGTCGTCATTACTTGGAATTGATGTGTATGTGTATGTGACAACTTGGTTAAAATGAGTTGTGCTTGAGTTACGAGTATAAATCATAACAGTAGCATGTTGGGGTCTGACTTGTTTTGTGGCTGTGACAAACTTGGAGTTATACATGCTGTGGCATAAGTGGGCGTTAATGTTTACGTTGTTGCAGCTGTAGACTGTTAACACACTGTAGATTGTACTGTAAACGTATCCTGTCAAAGTAGTGAAATCATATACTGTATCAAAAATTCTGGTTTATTACAGACTTGCTGGAATGAAGTTGTCACGTTTAGTGGACCTTTCCAGACTAACGTCACACAGTTATTTGCTAAAGTGTTTAAAATTTGTTATTTAAAAAATTACAAAGTTGATGCAGTTCTATGGGCATGTGATTGAAAGTTATGAAAACAATATTTTGTTAATTAATTTTATGGGGCCTATCAGTTGCATTTTGAATTGAATTGGTTCGTCACTAATGCCCTGTCAGTTCTCATTTGAATTTCTCATTTAATGAGAGCAGTGTGCCTCCACCTTTATAGTGTCTTGATTTCAACCATTGATGCTTGTCACACACATTGTAATTAATGTATCTAGAAACACAGCAGATATCATAAATTTTCTGCTTTGGCATACATGCTAAGGTCCAGTTTTGCGAAATAATGGCATATGTATATGTTTTATTTTCATATTGCATATCCAAGAGACGAATTGATATCTTTGTGATAATTACTTGCTTTTTATGTTGCTTTTGTTGTTAATTTGGAATATATTGATTCAGTTACAGCTGACATACTGTATTGTCAATTGGTAGCAATGCTGTGATATGATGTAGGTGGATGATAAACGTAGTGTTACTGTTTTGCAGTTTGGGAAAAGGTATGTAGCCAAGTTACTTGGTTGTGTTGTAACAGCTGTCTGTCACAGAGCTGCTTACAGGGCGGGGGTTAATAAATTACGGGTTATGAAATCAAACACAGCAAGTCATTTTTACAACTCCATTTTTCTTAACGCCCAGTATAACTTATATTGAGCTTCAGTTGTGCATTTTTCTGTGCTCTGTGTTTCTGTCACTACTGATCTGTAAAGACCGCCTTTGAAATTGCTTAAAACTGTGGCAGTCTGGGCGCTAAACTGTGCTCAGTTTTCCATCGATTTTTTGTTGCTGTGTCATCTAAAACAGTTTTGCCGACTGTGACTTTCCACGTCATGTCGTCTTCATTCTTACATCACGCGGCAGTATTGCTGCGTAACAGGAACGTTATTGTTCAAAAGGTATAACAATGGTATTAGACGTTTTGGACGATGGATCTTTGCTGCAGAGCCTGTCAGGGGGACATCACCTGCAGATGCTGCAGTATGAAGGAAGGGATGACAAGGGAGATGGGGAAATAAAGAGCAAAAATAGAGGAATAAGTAGCTTTTAGGAGGTAAAGAAGTCTAACCCCATTCCTATTTTTTTGTGTACAGCCCTGGGGCCCGATTTACAAAGAATCTTACGAATTTCCTAAGTTCGTCGTAAGTTTTTCGCAACTTTTTCATAACTTTTTCCTAAGATTTTTCGTAAATTAGAATGTTTGTCACTTTTTCACAATTTTTTTCATAAGTTTTTCTTAAGTCCTACGAAGTTCGTAAGATCGAATTACGAATCTTTGTAAATCGTGCCCCCTTTTATACAGAAGTTTGCATTTGGAGTTAGTTACATATATAATTGGTGAAGTTTTTTTTGTTTTGCATAACAGTATTTTGGTGGACTATTGGACTTTGTCAGTCTGCAACTTTTTAACTTGCACGAAATGTAACCAAGGTTTTTTTTCTATTTGCACTTGTATTTTCAGATGCATTAATATGATGATATTGTATGTATCTGATACATATATTTAAGATTACTTACCGACTTACTTTTTAAATGAATATGAACGCAAAAAGTTGTAACGGTCCATGCTGAGAGCTGCCTTGACTTGATGGTAAAGGCACTAACCAGTAAGCACTAACTGATCTTGTGACTTTTAACATCAGATTCTTCTTTACCTGGTACTGGAAACCTAATTCTGGGTTAATTCACTTAATTGTAACCAACTATGTCGAAGCACTCAAGGACAGTTATTACAGATAACTTAATTCATAGTACTTTCCTTACTAATAACCCTGCTGCTCTTTTTGAACATTGTTATGTTCTAACAGTTGAGCACACCTTGCGTACTTGCACTAAATACAAAAACAGTAGGAAACTACTTCCTTATCTCAACTTTCTCAAATACGTAGGCCCTAATATATTTTTATTTTCTTAAGAAAATCAGTCAGTGTTTTAAAGACACGATATTCTGCTTGAAGTGCCATTAAATCCAACCAAGCAACCTACAGATAATCATTGTTGTTCATTAGTTTTCACGGAGTAATATTATACCATTATGAAGTTATGGCTTTTTGACGATGCGTGTTCTCTGTTACTGACAATGAGTTTTTAATGTAACACCGCGGTTCGTTTAGAGTGTAACAAGCGTTGTCTTAAGATTTCACGTTATAACAATAGTTGGTTGTTGTGTTGCATTATATGCAACAGTTTACTTTCGTTGTATATATTTTTTTATATTGTAACTGGTGAGTAAACGTTATGATTGTGATTACTGTTAGTTTATGGATTGGACATGGCGATGTCTGTGTTGGTGTCAGTTCTTATACTGTTTTACTTTTTTCCTACACATTTAATGTAATTAACGTCTTTGAAATAAACATGTCCCTCAAAACTGTCCTGTGCATTATTCTGTTTTTGTCGACTAATCGACTCATTTACACGGCTCCAGCGCACTTTTTATCCTACGAGCTCGGAGCATAAATTTACACCCCAATGGGGTGAACACCCCCATATTATTATTATTTTTGGCCCACCAGCACATCAGATAATAATGATCATCGTCATCATCATTATCACTAGGTCTGCCCTCGAGGCAGGTGCTGTAGCGGAGCTTGCCGCTTCTTGCAAAGAGGAAAAGTACAGGGTGGCCCCAAAAAAGTAAGCCACTATCAAGAGTCATCATTAAATCGTAATAAAAATCGCCAGTGCGGCTACATTTCTTATCAATTTTGAGTATAAAATGAGCACAAGAATGTTATTAGTGTGTATAAATATTCTATGTGTGACCTAATTTGTGACGTCATCAGTTGCTGTGTCTGAAGCTGCGACGTGGGTTAAATCAATGTATATGACAAAATCGTGATTTCAAACCAGAAAAAAAAGATAAAATATGGAAATCAAGAGAATTTTTACACAAATCTTTAACTAATAGATGGTTTAGGAATGGAATTCACAGTTTGTTAAAGCGAGCTGATGTCAGAGGGTATGTGACGCATATTGCTACGTTGTAGGTCAGGCATAATTATTGACGTCAATAAGTAGGTCACGCAGAGAATACTTAATACTGACGGATAATATTATAGTGCTTGGTCATTTCTATAATTTGACGAAGAAATCTAATATCATTGGCAGACTTTAATACTATGTAACACATTTTTTGATAATTTGGCAGTTACTTACTTTTTTGGGGCCACCCTGTATGCCAGCATTGGTAGTCAGTACTTCTCTGCGCCCATCGCGGTCGAAACTGTGGGCCCTCTGAATATGTCAGCTTGCCAACTCTTGCCAATCTGGGAAGAATGATCTCAACCTCAGGCGATGAAAGGGAATGAGCTTTTCTGTTCCAGAGTTTCGGTGCTAGTGCAACGCTACAGCGCTGTCTTGTTGCAGAACACCTTGCCAGCCCCTGACTCCACGACAGATTATCTGTACCCAATTTTGTATTATCTTAATTTTTAAACTCCCTCGGGAACATATCTACAGAGGGTAATAAACATAGTGATAATAAACTGATGTATAAAGCGCCCGAAGGTCGCCACTTCAAAGGCAATTAGATATCGATGGTAAGAAAATGTTAACATTTTAAACATTATTATTATATTTACAATTGTTATCCCAGAGTCCAAGTCTCGGGGCTTCGCGCTACCGATACACCTAGAAATTGGCGAACACATCCTGTCCATTTCCCAACCTTAAATTCTGTCTATAACTCAGCCTACACGACTGCTGCAGCAACTGTCGTTGACGTCATTGTCACCGCTTGACTATGCGGTTCGGAGACGCAGGCCTTTCACTGTGGCTGGCCGGCGTGGCGTTGTTTATTCCACGGCTGCTGTCGTCGAACTAGGCGACCGTCGATCTCTCGCCGCGTCGAAATGATATCGTGACACCCAATTAACCTGAGACGGCCAAGCGTGAAATTGCCTTCGCAAATTGAAACGACGATCGACGTGCGGCCGTGCATTGGGAGGCTTCGGCGGCGCGTGACGCCCGCACCGCGACTCGTACACGTCCAATCCGGGCGCAATTGTCGTCGCAGTCCGGCCGCCAATTGACTCCGTAATTGAGTAGCGTCGTCGGAAAATTAACTCCTGTTTCGACGCCGTCGCGTTATTGTGCGTTCGCCGTGCTGCAGCCGGGTTCGCTCCGCCATCAACAGTCGCCATGGCAGCGACGTGTACGTACAGGCGGCTGAGTGACAATGTCACTCAAGGGAAAGTGGTAAAAACGATGCAATAACATTGCCTCGAATGAATTTCTCAGTATGCGTGGGACATGTGACTATTTTTAGTTGAATGCTTGCTGCTGTATGCTGTTTAGTAGTAGGGTTAGGGCTATGGCTATAGGATTCGATTTAGTGTCTGGTTGGTTAGTGGTTACGCACATGTATTTATATTACTTTCCGTTGTCATTGTCACTCTCCCCGTGGAGGCCTGCACGTCGTCGTTCTAGGCAGAATTGCGGTCGTCGCAGCCTCCGAGCTACTTAAGAAATCCAATCAACGGCTGTCCACCGGGTTGCGGTGAATATTTCATGCCCATTCATACATACGAGTGCTGCATCGGTTTGCTGAAGTTTGCATGCAACGAGTTACACAGTTTTCGCAGTGGCCTATTCGATATAGATTTCATTTGTATATGGACGTGAAATGGATTTGCACTTGCACTGGCGTACCCAGAGGGGAAGGCTTAGGGGAGGGGGTTCACACCCCCATTGAATCTTCAGAATTTTTTTCGAATTGTGTTTTCAAAATATACCGTCCAGGCTCTACAGGAAAATGTTAAAAATTGTACAGTAATTTCACATTTTGCTTCAGCTTCTGAGGGACCGTCCCCCCAGACCCTTTGCCGGGGCTTTGCCCCTGGACCCCACTGGGGGACTTCCGTCCCCAGACCTGTTGGTCCTGGCCCCCACCACGTGAACCCACTCCACTGTTAAATCCTGGGTACGTCTATGTGCACTTCACTGTGTTTTACGATAATGTCATTTTTACCTATAAACGCGAAATATTTTTGCTGTGATTCTGTGGAATTATCATCGAGTTCTGTTTTTTTCGTTACGGATTATTTTGTAGCCTAGGCATAATGAGTTTCTACAATCTTGCACACTGTCGTTTAAAATGTAATACGGCCTAAATTTGTACAGCATGTATTTAACAAAGTTTTAAGAGGGTGTGTCGGTAACAGCTAATAAATATAGAATAATAATGAATGAATGGTTTGTATAGCCCTATATAGGAAAAGCTGTAAATGAAACATGATTGCATTTTTCAGAGAATTCTTCCTTCCTTAACTCGTTTTTTGAGCAATTAATTTCGGCTGTCGACGACATTTCTGACAACAAATGACCTGCGGGCAGAGATGTCAGCGATGCGCAGAATGGTCATTAATCACCCTTGGGGTGTGGGCGTGGGGAAGCGGCGGCAACAATGAACTTAACACCTCCCCCGTTAACGATTAGTGCATCAGCGCAACCCACGTGTACACTACAGCCAGCTTTCTACTGAATGACACCGTAGAACGTTGGTTTTGTGTAAAGAATATACTATAGTGCAAACGAGGATCAGTGAACACGGAATATTAGACAGTGATTGAATTGGGTAAGGGAGTTGAGGTGCTTGTAATGTAAAGGCGTATTAGGGAGCAGGGCCGGTTACATGAATGTCACTTAAATTTAAGTTTTCGTGTCAAGCATTACATCATCTTGAACGTCATTTTTAATGCGTTTTACGAAGAAATGGGGAAAAGTGCCAACTTAACGCGATTCAATTCGTAAAATGCATACAAAATGAAGTTCAAGATTACGTAGGGCCTAATGCGTGACGCGAAATGATCTTAAGTGTCACTTAAATTTAATTGACGTTCATGCAACCGGCCCATAGTACACAGGGATGGAGAAAGTACAACGAGCGGCGAGATAATTCACTGTTAGCTCCCTGGCGAGTTTACGGACACTTACACATATAGGCCTACGTAGTACGACAGTGACGTCATTCTGTCCACAACAGTTATTGCCGCCATGTTTTGGGGCTATAGCGCGTTACCGTAGTCTGACGTAATTTCGTAAACTTGCGTGTGCTTGCAAATTGTTTTGCTTGCGATTACCCGCCAGTCGAAATGCGCGAAAAGCGAAATGCGAATAACCACGGCATAAGTTTTCAGATTTCCGAA
>Ga0056115_1000814_pt1 | contig 14027 bp, 14 predicted proteins | sample WorMetOlspDAHAB1_FD_77007 | JGI IMG/M metagenome (GOLD analysis project Ga0056115, IMG submission 77007) | Marine gutless worms symbiont microbial communities from Max Planck institute for Marine Microbiology, Germany - Olavius sp. DAHAB.1 ...
GGAGAAAGAGCTTCTCTGGAGGCTACGGTAATCCTTATTTATAAAAACATGTGGCAGTTGGCACTGTCTGAGCACTGTTGATTAAAGTTAGTTAGTTAGTTGATTAATGAATAAAGCAGTCAGGCCAAGAACAAAGTCACAGCATCTGTAATGAACAATAGATTAGGACGTCAAGCTGCGTCTGAACGAAAATCGCTTCAGTCTCTTTTTCAGAAAGTCTGCAGAGATGGTGCTGAAGTGACTTGTAGACTGTTCCAGTAAGTCACTAATAAACTTTAATTCAAATATACCATTCATTCACTACAGCTGAACGTCTCCCAGCTGTAAAACTGTAAAATTTTCAGACTCCTCTGTTCTGCAGTGCCTGAACTGCTGTCAGTAACAGGCTGCTCATTATTTTACAATATTTTCGAAATTAATTTCAGCATTGCAATTGCACATGTATTTTCTGCAGATTTTTGCAGTTGTTTTTTGTCATTGAACATATTGTACTGTAACAGTTCATCCTTACTGCTTACAGTATGTTCATTAAGATTCAGTAAACCGTAGTATGTTAGATGATGGAGTGAACACATTTGCTTGTGAGCTGGCGTGGGTGATTTACGTGCGCGCAGGTACTACTGCATGAAGGTGCCGGAGTCACTGCCGAAACTGCTGCAGGCGGTCAAGTGGAGTTGCCGTGACGATGTAGCGCAGGTCATCTTCGCTTTTCGTTCATTCTGTGACTGACGCGATGGGTTTTAGTGGCGTTCGTGGCATAATTGGCATCCACAAGTTTCCGCAGCATTTTCCGTGGCTGCAAATGCAAGGCTGTCCACACGGCTTGGAGATCTCATGTGAGGCTGATGTCAGTGCTGGCTACACCGAAGATGGGTAAAGCGGCTTGACAAAGACTGTACTCGGCAGCCCATTGGGTGAGAACTGATGCAGAAACCTGTTGATTGCGGCTCCAGCACTCTGACCACTATGATGCCAAGCCACCCAGAAGTATTGTCATTGTGTCTGTATATAGCACATCATCGGTGAAAACCCTTAATGTGCAAGTATGATGCGAACAGAAATGTCTAGCGGGCGTCTGAAAGCAGCTTCGATGGCGTTTGGGTTGCGGACAGGGTCCGGGAGACTCTTCTAGGCGGACGGACCAGCAGTGGCAAAAGCCCGGCAGACATACGTGCTGAGTCGGTGTTGTGGTAGTTGCAGTAGATTTCGCTGAGTGGAACAGATATGTGTCTGGATGAGTTAAATGTCACATAGCAGTGTTATGTGGCGTCACATTCTTCTAGCAGTTGTGTTGTCACACTGGTAATATGGATTATGATGATGACTTGCCGATAACATGTTGGTTCATTAAACCACAGCACTATGCAACTCTTTTTCACTGTTTCGTGCCTTAAAAATCCTTTGTCTAAACTGACTAACTCCGAAGTTGACAGTTTTGCTTGACACCATACTCACCAGTGTAGTGGGTGAGACTTGAACTCGTGACCTGTTGATCACGAGTCCACCACTCTGGCCACTGTGCTATTGAGCCAGTGCAAGTGGGGGGACTGTAACAGTGTGATCTGGCAGGCTTCTTCTAATAGTTAATAGTAATAATAATAATAACCACGACGATATTTATAGTGCTGTCATCTACGGTGCCAGCCATATGCGAGAATTCACATTGGTTCACCTGGACGAAAGTCGGTCAGCGCCAGGTGGCCGCCAACTCGCAGGCCAAGCTGCAAACTTGACCTTTGAGTCCAACTGTAGGCTGCTATAGGCCAAACATTCACCCATCGCCATTGGTGTTATTACTCAACCATAAGGTTGATACCCATTTACCATCCCTCGGAGGGTGGAAGGCTGAGTTGACCTAAGCACTGCAGGTAGTGCAGCCTGTGCCCAAAGCTGCATATCGCAGTGATTTTTGTGAAAACACTAACTTTTGTCTGCAGCGTGATTCGAACCTGGGCCTTCTCGCGCAGCAGGCAAGCGTGTTACCACTAGACCAATGCGACCTGCAGTTGTTTTCTTTATGTGGCACTGTATTTTCTTTAAAGATGTGTTACATTTTTTTTGCCTTTTTCTTAGCCAGTTTTAATGAGATTGATCCTTTATATCTGAACCAACAATTTTGTCCTGTGCTTTGACACTGTTGGCTGGCTGGCCTCTGTAACCTATAAAAATCGTTCCCAAAACGTGTCATAGGGTAGGATGTCAAACCCTACTCCCTCACTTTTTTTTTATCTCAGTGACAGTGTGGAGGATAGTGATGATAAATTTTGTGATGGCGACATTTTTTGTAGTTGTACCTGCTGCTGAAGTCGTGGCCCGTGATTCCGTTGGAGTCGTCCCTCGAGCTTCTCTACTGCACATACACCGACCTCACCGTCCGAAAATTTGCCGTCAAATGTCTGGAGAGTCGACTCACTGACGACAAACTTATGCTGTACATGCTCCAGCTTGTTCAGGTTTCACACACTACGTGTCGACGTATTCATTTTGTATTGATGTTAGCTGTTATCTGGGCAGTGGTATATACGACGCCAGTGCATTACAAATGTTGCAGGGCACTTCACAGTAGTAAGTGAGTAGATAAGTAAGAAGATTTTTAAAGCGCAGTTTAAAGGGGGGTTCACACTGCTCTTTGGTCCCTCTGTGGCCAACGTCTTCAGCAACTGTCTGAAGCAGCTATGGGACAAGTCCGTTGAGGCCCACTGGCAGTAGAAAAGATTATTGATGTTGATATGTCTCTGTTCTTTCTAGGTTTTGGAATTTGAGCCATACCTCGACAACCACCTTACACGATTTCTGCTTCGACGGGCGTTACTCAGTCAACGAATCGGACATTTTCTTTTCTGGTACTTAAGGTATGTCCACACATACTTCCTGTATTTAGTTTCAGTGTGTTTTATTGGAGAACATTCAAAGAAAGCACCTCCGAAAATATGATTGTAGGTTATAACTGTTTGCTGTATTTTTCAGTGATTGTGTGATAACGTTGTTCAACCACAGTTTTCCTGTAGTTGCAAGAGGTCTCTGGATCGAACCTGCACTGCATTCTAAGTTCTAATGTTTGATGAAAACCACTGTGATATACAGCTTAGGGCATGGCTCACATTTGCTGCAGTGCCTAGGTCGACTCAGCCTTTCCTCCAACGAGGGATGGTAAATTGAGTGTCAGCCTTATGGCTGAGTAATAATACAAATGGCGATGGGCAAATGTTTGGCCTGCTGATGGACTTAGAGGTCAAGTCTGGCCACTTGGCCACCGTGCACTGGCCCACGTTCATTCAAGTGACCCGAGTGAACTCTCACAATATTACTATAAACATAATCTTATTATTATTATTATTAGGATGAAAGTGGCTGTTAGTCGGCATGTGTAGGTCTGCGATGCATGTAACGACGGTTCGACTTCGGTTTGGTCTGATCCTCGAGGCGTACTGTCGCAGCTGCGGCACTTATCTTCACTCGCTGTGTCGCCAGGTGGAAGCCATCGAAAAGCTCATCAAGCTGTCCGATATGCTCAAAGAGGAGAAAGAGGTGAACTAATGCGGCACATATTACGCTGACACTTAACTGACGTTACGACGAATTGATTGATGGAAATTCAGTTTCCGCTCAGAAATCCTGTCGGTGTGACAATTTCGGGTAAAAAAAAGTTGAGTTTGTGATCGTGCATGTTGGCATTTTTAATAACTTCGTAACAAGAAACAACTGTATAAATGATGACTACAAACGTGTGTATTTTTTGTGATCGTGTAAATCCGATAACATTTCGTGGTTATTTTGAAGTATTTTAGGACTTGAACTCTTACGGCATGTGTATGTTTCTATTCTTGTGCGATTATATAATAAATAAAATTAAATCCACTTGCAAGAAGTTGATGCGTATTGGGATTACATGAAGTTGGAGGAGTTTTACTCATTTATTGTGTAAATTAATAATGGTATTAATTACATTGTGTTGCTATCCTAGCGTAGTGGTTAGAATGCTGGTCATCGCCAGGAAACTTTTCCCGATCCTGCACCAGACTGTCACCACCTTGTGGGTAGGGCATCCGCTATCAGTCAGCCAACTCAGCCTTCCATCCCTCCGGGTTTGGCAAATGAGTATCAACCCGTGCAGTTAGGTGCTTGAAGTAAATGGCAGAACACGTGGTGAGAGATGTGGCCTACCATTCGCGATTGAGCTCTACAGCCTGTGGACTTGAGTATGTTTGCTGTCAGCTCAAAAGCCAAAGTCCTGCAGATGAGTGCCTGCCCTTGATGCTGTGGGCTGTGACAGAGTTTTCTAGCCATTGCGGATTGTTTGCGTTTTTTTTACTAATTGCATTGTCGTTTGATGGTCACGTAGGACGTGCAGCAGAGAGTTTTGCGGACTCAGATTCGAATGGCTGACTACGTGGACGCGCTGCAGAATTTCCCGTCGCCGCTCAACTACAGCCACATACTCGGCAATCTGCTGTACGTAGACTCTCTTACGTCACAGGACTCTCTCCATCTCGGCTGCTCGGAGAATATTTGTCGTGGTAAACAGTCAGACGAGAAGTAAACACGAAAAAAGATGTGTAAAACGTGAAAATTTAATAATGGAGATTACAAACATAATGTGCAAAAATTGAATAAAAACACGAGTGGGCTATATGCGGCACATGAAAATGATAAAAGTGGAGCTTCAGCACTTCCATAGCGCTGCAGGTGCAGCCTCAGCAGTGCTGTGTGTCACAGACAGTGGCCAGCGTACAGCCTAGGCTGCAGCATAAGCCAGCACACACATGGTCATCGGCCTGCAGCCATACGTAGTCATAGCCTGCCGTTTTAATGGTCTCCGTAGAGTATGAGCACATGTGGCTGTTCTGTGTGGTTGAAGATGATGCTGTTGAAGGATTATTATGATAAATGTGCTGAGGGCGGCCGCATTGTTGGCCCAGTCACAAGCCCACGTTGAGAGGAAGGCGGAGTGGCCAGATTTGTTGACTGGTGTATTATATTGTCGTTTTTCCTGTTCTTGTTTTTTTTCTTGCAGAAGGAACTGCCAAACGTTTTGTTCAGCTATAATGTTACCGGGGGTGGTGCCTTTTTTTCTGGAAAACTTTGATAAGTCAGAGGAATTCCAAAGCAGTCGGGTAAAAGTCAGGCAGAAGGCAGAGTTCGGAAAACGCGTGGCATTTCTCTTGTCAGGGAAAGTTAGTATTTTTAATTTTCCCAGCAATTGCTAATGTGATTATTTTGCCTAATTTCAGTTTCTGCAACAGTGGGGCCCAAGTTGTATTACTTGTGTGTGTTCTGCCCATTAGCTACCAGTGGAGAATTATAGTTACCTCTACACTTATGTACAGTTTGTGTTGAGAAGTTTAGTTTGTTTCCTACAGCGTATATTTCACTGCCAAAAATTTTGTCAGGAAAACTCGGAGACTTTGTTCTATTTTGGAAATGGCAATCTTAGCAATCGTGTGAATCTGCATTTTTGTATCAATAGAGCTATTTCCTTATTTATTCGTATATGCAAACCATAGATGTAGATGTTAAATTTGTCTTGTTTATCTGGCTTATAATGCTCTATGTTTAGTTTTTTTCGCGAAAGATGTTGAGACTAGTTTGGTTATGGTAAATTTAACGTTATTTGTCACACAAGTGTCTTGTGTTTAAGTTTTAATACTAAATATAAATAACGGACGAACAACAATCAACAACATCACATATGAACTCTGTAGAATATTTTACACACGATAAATAGAGGGGCATATATCTATGATTTGCATATATGAATAAATTATGAAATTGATCTATTGCAGAGTGGACCAGTGTGATGTAAAGAGTTCGAAGAAGCGCCCTCTGTTGCTCGTCTGGACGAACCCAGACCCGATGGCTCACTGCTTCTCATCCGACTTTCAGATCATTTTCAAAACTGGCGACGGTTTGTCACCAAACACTGCTTACAATTTCAAGGATAATGTATTTTGTCATACCTTCAGTGTTTTTTATTACTGCTTATGTATTTATTTAGTTTAGACATCGTATGGTGGACATAGTACATGGTGACTAGAAAGTAAAGACTAATATTAAAAAATAAAATAAAATAACTCCAAGAAAAGCTAAAACCGCAAACACTACCTAAGCTCCAAAAACTCTAATACTCGTATTAATGTTTTTTTAATTATACAGGTGGCTCGGATTAATTCGACTCTGCGTGGAATAATCGATAGAAACTTGTTAGAATTTTTATCATCAAGAGTGCATGTACTACATGTACAGAAAATAGATGTGGTCTGTGTTGCCAGAGATGGACAAGGTAATGATGATGGTAGTAATGATATTTATGCTGGCCATGAATTTGGTACTGACTCGGAATTGTTCATTTCTAATAAATGCAACAACGACGACGTAACAGTTTAAGACTAGTCCGTGGCTGCGCTGAATGAATGTGCAAATTCTACCGCAACTGATATGGCAGCTGCCGTTTTCCGTGAAATCGTCCGACTTATGTATGTGAGTGAGCGCTGTTCATTTTGTTCTGCTTTGCCAGTAATTTCATTTTCGCCACTTTCACCGTAAAGACGATGGTTTGATGCAGATTTGCGGCAAGACATGCTGACGCTGCAGATTATCGGCATTATGGACACAATCTGGCAGAGCGAAGGACTGGACTTGCGGTACGTGGTTTGTGACATTTTCTGTCCGTGTGGCGCCTGCGGTTGGTAGAGATAAGTCCACCTCTTTTGCTGACCGCCGGTCGTAAGAGGTGACCAAATCAGGATTGCCTCGTTGTGTCTAGTTGTTTAGGTTTATTTAGTTTTATTGCGTCATGTATTGTTTTATGTTGCGATTTTGTTATTATCAGTCGAGCGATTGTCTGTCAAGACCACTGCCTCCGAAATAATGTACGCTGTTTCGGGAAGGAAGGCATAGTTGAACATCTGCTCACTTGCTCTTCCTTGTAACGTTTTCTGGATACACATTGACCCAGTGATGTGTAACTTTTTCAGTGTCTTTACACTTCGTTTTTCTGTTTCAGCTGTTGTGCATGCGTCTTTCACTGGTGCTGTCATTTGGTTTTAGTAGCCTAGAGGTGCATCGGACAGGTGATCGAGAGATCACTGCATCAACTCTCACCCTTGCGCTGTTCAATGCGACCATGGACAATGCTTCCCCAACTCCCACCTTCCACGCGTATTATTGCATTCTCCAAAACGTACCTTTTCAACTACTCATTTACCAACCCAAGAGGGATGGCGGGTTGAGTTGACCTAGTTGGCTGACTGATAGCGGGTGCCGTACCCACAAAGCGGTCACACATCCGGCCATCAGTCTGGCGTAGGACAGGGAAAGTTTGCCGCCTGAGACCAGCATTCTAACCAGTATGGTCTCTTGTTCCTATTCTAAAATTTTGGGTACGCCTAAGCTCAGAAAAAAGTTGCATTGATGATGAACGTTTGCAAAGTTGAGTGAAATCCTTTTAAATTTCTATACGATGTTGCATCAAAGGGTGAACGCATACGGAAGACTCGCAACAGGATAGGTGCGGTGTGTACTGGCGACGGTTTCGGCCACCACTGGGGAAGAAACAACGCGTTCTGCGTAGTAGTTGGCCCTGCGACCAGGACTGCTGACATTCTGGCTTGTTGTATGCTAGCTTAATTGGATCTGTCTTTCGCTGGCTCAAAATTCAAAGGGGGGTGAGTTCCCTCACATATATGCGTAAATCTTCTTCTCAGCATGGAGTTTGAGTGCAACCGTTTTTTTTGCGTTGTGATGTTGCAATACAGGATGAACCCGTACGGTTGTCTGGCGATTGGTCCGAATGTCGGAATGATTGAAGTGATTCGGAACGCCAAGACGGTGATGCACGTTCTGAAGCAGGACATCCGGTCGGCGATGATGGTTCGAACGAAGGAACTGCATAGCTGGATCAAAGAGAAGAACCGCAGTCCATCGTCGTCTGTCGACAAAAATGCCAGCTCCGCCGACGGGTACCCAACTCAGTTTTGTCCCTTCCGTTCTTTATCATTTCTGGCTTTGTCATTGTGACAAAAGCCCTATGCTGAATTTGATTGTTATTTTAGCATTTTGATTAATTTGTGTTTTGTTTAAATTTTTCGTCGAGTTGCTGATGTTACTCGCGCTCTTTTATAGTGATGAGCATATTAATTTTTTTTCTGGTGCTGATTATTTATTTATTAAACCTTTCACCGAACACGTTGACGTGTATCATTGACATTGAAAACACAGGGTTTAAAGAGCAGTGACCAAAGACAGTTATTAATTACGGTGTAATAAGCATTAAATTCTGGATTTAATGCTCCATTTGCATGTTGTAAGTACTTAAATGAACAGTGTGGGTAGAGCGTTGATGCAGTTTCATAGTAAAAGTAAGTAATGTCTTTACTAATGGGGCAGAGCTGAACTCTGATTCCTCAGCCTGGCACCAGTCAAAGCTGCAGGACCATCGGCATGGGGCCGATGTGTAGCATGGTGCGCCTGTTTACTTCCAAGCTTATGCTGCAGTACCAAGTTATAGTGAAGGAGGCAAATGTGTGTAAATGACTTGCCGAGGGTTGTGCTCAACAGTGCATCCGGTGGGATTGAACCCACATTCTCCAATCATTAGTCCAATGCTGTCACCACTACACCTCCAGGCCATGCCAAACTATACCCATACAGAGTTTTGCGTTGTGAATTTTCAAAACACAGTTCAAAATATGTCGAGATTGCGTTTTGCCGCAGGTGCTCTGACCCGCAGTACCTACAGGCGATCGACACTTTCACGAAATCGTGTGCCGGTTACTGTGTCGCCACTTTCATACTCGGAATCGGCGACCGACATCCGTCGAACATCATGGTCACCGAGGACGGGCAGGTATTGGCCGGTTGTTCGTCTGTGTGTCTCGTCCGCATATGTCGGCCGGAAATTTTGGCAGTCTGGCCGCCGAAATTCTTTAAAACTTCGACTGATGGGTCTATTCGACCATTGTCTATGCCTAGGCCTACGGTTTGGCCCAGTGCATAATCCATAAGTGAGTAAGTCAGTAAGTAACAGAAGCAATTAGAGTGTGTGATAATGATGCAAGTCACTTCACAGACACTGCAGAAAGTCTGGAAAGAAACGGCTAGAAAGATGAGTCTTCAGAACACTGCGAGAAAAGTCCTGTAGGGGACGGTGCAGACGTGATGTGGCGCAGTAGTTCGTTCCAGACACTGGGTCAGCGGTTACATGAGATTTTCAGATTTTATTTGGTTAGTTATAATCTACTTTATCTGTTGTGGACAAAAATAGTTCAAGATAAGGATTGGCGATAGCTTTGGCGACCTGGTTTCATCCCTCGTTTTGATTTTTAGAGACGTTTATGCTTTGATTAAATCGATTAATTTTGTAAATCTTTTTGTTTTGGTCGCAAGAATTACATTCAAATAAGTTGATGTACTGTTTTAGTTAATCAACTGCGTCGTGCAAAGAATTAAGCTAATTGAGTCAGTCTTATCTTCTTTTTTTTCCGCCTGAGTGAAACGTGATCAGTTGTGTGCTGTAGTTACATGCTACTATGACAGGTTTGTCCTTCGGTGCTTTGACACTGTCGGTTTGGCTTTGTAGCCTGTAACAATTGTCCCCGAAGTAACCTGTTATGTGTCAGGTGGGACGTTAAACCCTACTCACTCACTAGTATTTGTTATTTGTTTTTTTTGCATGAGAGAAGGTGCTTGATTATCCAGCGGGCACAATCTTGCGTTATGAATGCACTAGATATATTAAAAACTTTTATCACTTTCTTTTGAGTGCAACTTTTTGAAAGCCAGTTTCCATGAAATTTATCCATTTTGGTGTGGTGCAGTGGTTAGGGCGTTGGACTTGCGACTGGAGGTCGCGGGTTCAATCCCAGCCGCTGCACTGTCGAGTGCAACTTTGTACAAGTTGTTCACACACATTGTCCAGCGCCTCTGGTGTTACAACCTTATGGCGCAATATAAATCAGTTTAAATATTTAAAAAAAAAACAAACAAACAAAATTAGCGCTTGTGAATGGCAAAATTTTTTAAGTGTGGCAGACTAAGTATAGGCCAGCTCTCTGGTCAACTTTCGGGCGCACTATAAAATAGTTGGACTTTGATTTTTTTACTTTTCAGTGCTTTGACACTGTTGTTTAGGCTATGCAGCGATTGCAGCCTGTAACAATTGTCCTTGAAATAACCTATTGTGTGTCACCGTGCCGCGTTACCTGTTGAACACGTTTGTGAAACTCTTTATCGGTTCATCTCTGTGAACAAACTTTGACAGTTTTAGGAAAGAACTTAAAATGCGGAATTATTTGCAAGTTACGAAACACACCAAGCGCAGTAGAGATGCTTCGTGATTCTGCGCTGTACGGATTCACAGTTGACACTGACATCGACTGGGTGGAACGTTAAACCACACTCTATGACTGTGGCAGGTGTTTCACATCGACTTCGGTCACTTCCTCGACCATCGAAAGAAGAAGTTTGGCATAAACCGCGAACGAGTTCCGTTCGTGCTGACTGAAGACTTCATCCGTGTCATCGCCAAAGGACAGGACAGTCCAGAGAAGAGTGACGAGTTTGCCAGGTCACTGTTCGGTCATTATGTGACTTGGCCTTGCCACGTTGCTCGCAGTAAATCCCAGATTCGTTTCTGGTAGCATCACACTACATTGTTCCGGAAAGATCCATATGTTTTACACTTTTTTCTCCTTTTTCTAATCTCGTTTGCATTTTTGTATTGCGTTCCAATTTCGTTCAGTTGCAGTGACAACTTATGACGAAGAATATGATGATTGTGATAGTTTTGCCTAAGGTTTTCGGGTCGTAATGTACTGCAGTGCCTGCTCGGGATTTCACTACGGAGGAGGTTACAGTGGTGGATCTGGGTTTTCCAAGCTGAGTCAGATGTCTGGAGGAAAGAAGTCGCAGGCCAGGGGCAGAGTAAGTAAGTAAGTAAGTAAGTAAGTGAGTTTGTATAGCACATCATCCTGAAACCATCTCTAATACGCTATTCATGTCACAGACTGAGCGGGCATACAGCTAATTGGCCGTAGGCTAAGCCCGTGTCCTTGGGCCCAGACCTGCGGCTAACAGTTATACGCAGCCCTGGTCTGCCGTTTAATGGTCGCCACCCTCGTAAGTCATGTAATTACATGCATTACTACTCATTTACTGACCCCAGAGGGATGGAAGGCTGAGTTGGCCTGGTAGCGAATCTGGGCGACGGGGACAAGCAAAATCCGAAGATCCAGTGCGGGGGAAGGTGGGTTTAACCCCGGCAACCTTCCCGATCTGGGTACGTCAGTGAGCGCAGTGATTTGTTTTTTTGCAGGTTCATGGAGCTGTGCGGCAAGGCTTACCTGTGTCTGCGCAAGCACGCCAACATCTTTATCACTCTGCTGACGATGATGCTGTCGTGCGGCATTCCAGAGCTGCAGTCGCTCGACGACATCGGCTACATCCGCAACACGCTCAAGGTGGACTGCAAACAAGAGCGCGACGCGCTCGACTATTTCCAGCGTCAGTTCAGCGAGGCGTACGGCGGCGCGTGGACCACAAAGATGGACTGGTTTTTCCACTGGCTCAAACGACGGAACTCGTAGTGGCGGGTGGCTCGCTGGTCGTGCCTAAAATCCGGTCCCGACTAGCCGTTGAACATGCGAGCTGTAAGCTGGAACATCGAAAAATTTTCGTGTTGATCCAGTCCTGTCTGACGTCATCTGTAAAACCATCGTGCGGCAAAACCGAATTAAAACGTTGCACCACAACGGCAATCCGTTGGAACGAAAACATTATTATTATTATTATCATTATTATTATTATAGCAGAGCTTCACGTAGTACTGTTACCGTAACACTGTAGCACGGGCAGGTTTTCATGTTTTCATAGAAAGTTATGTCATATGGTGCAGTGATAAGTCTCATGATGGCGTCAATGTGTCAGATTGCCGGCCACTGCTCTGGCCTTTGGAGTTGCATGTGTCGTTAGATAAATATATGGATGGTTGTTGATATTTGACATCAACGAAGCTTTGGATCGTAGGCGTCAATGCAGTTTTGTTCAACTGATTGTTGCAAGTATTTCGGTGTTTAAGTTGACGGCAGTTGCAGTGCAAATTGTCCATGTGCCTACCCAGCTAGTTGCGAGTACACCGATAAGTTTTTGTCGACCTACTGTGAAAGGTTTGCATCGTGTCTGTCGAGTTTATTTTGCCGGAATTTAATATCAGCTATATAATGCTGATCAGTGGCATAGCTGGAAAATTTTTCTGGTGGGGGGAGGTGGGAGAGCAAAAGAGTGGATCTGGGAATGGAAGTCTTTCAGTGGAGCCCCAGGACAAAGCCCCTGTGGGGGATCTGGAGAGCTAAGCCCCCTCCCAGAGGGGACGAATTTCCGTAAGAATGGTCGTTGGGATTAATGCATAGATAACACCAATATGCACATTACTGAATCGATCAGTAAACATTTTTCAATCCACAGTATTCATGCGGCATATGCCATCAGGTATGAGTCGCTTGTAGCACAGCGACAAATTTAGCCAACCTTCCACTTCCTCCCCACAAACAAACATATTTGCACCAATTGGCGTTGAGAGCAGATGCTGCAGTGTAGCGACACCATTGATACTGATCAATACTTCATCACATGCGACTAGAAACCACTGTATATATCGGCTCCAAGCGTTGTGCTGGAAAAAGTTACAGTATTGAGAACTGAACTTCATTTGAAACCTGTAGCATATATTTGCATGCGGTTGTGAAGCGGTTTGCGTTCATAACCGTTTGTTACTTTGTTGGATCGTAGTGATGCAGGAATTTTGTCATATTACGCTGTTCGTTTTTGTTTTGAGAAATAAAGCGCTCGTTAGATAATTGGACTGATTCTTGAAGCCTTGTCATAGATGCTGTTGTGTGAACAGTTACTGCAATGTTTCTGTCTTGTGATTGCTGTAGATATAATTCTGCGGTCTTGTGCATTTACGTTGTAATTATGTGATATAAAACTGAGTGTTATATACTAAGTCTTGGCTGCTGCACGTGATTATCTTGACAATAAAACGTGGATACTTGGTTTTTGCTATGCCCTGTACACTCCTTCCGAGAAACGTTTTTACTGAAAATAGATAATCGCCGGATTGAACAGGATTTATGTTTTTCTGCAGACCTCCACGTGCTTGTAAAATGCAGCCTCTTGGCGCTAAAATGCATTCCGTCTTCGCCATGATTGCCTGTCTTGTCTTTCAGTTTTAGCAAACAACACAAAGCAAAGCAAAGTTGTAAAAAAAAAGTAGGGCTTAGTATATCTCAGGTTACGTAAATTACAAAACGTGAAAAAAATCGGGGTGGATTTATAGAGAATAGTAAAGTATTTCGCAGAATTATGAAATATCGTAAAAACTTCAGAAAAGGTTCCTGGCGACTCTTGTTAATCGGGTTCTTATTTCAGACCACACATTTCAGGCTTTTTTAGGAACAAATACATTTACTTACTAATTTACCTCTCCTCGTTCATTTGTTTACATTTGCCGTTTGTTTACAAGTTGGTGTGTCAGTGAGATTAGCTTTCAGTTTATTGTGTCGTTATATTTAATCGTAATGGCTGGTAGTAACTCTTCTGACCGTCTGCAGCAGTTGGAAAGTATCGAACAGCAGATCGCAACCGCTTTGCAGTTTGCAGGTCAGTAACATCAGTTGTGACTACTGATTAGCCACACGATTATCGGTGTAGCCAGTACATTTTTACAAAACTTTCGTGGTATTCACATTCTGCAATGTTTGTAAATAAATGTGTGCAAATATAAACACAGAATCTCAAATAATCGTAATAATTGGTTGCTTACGACTGAAGTTAAGGTTAGTGGTAGTACTGGTAGGGTTAAACGTTGGAATGATACACAACTCTCCATATCGTCTCATATAAATTATTAACACACAGAGCATTATGAATTGTGGGTATCAGTGTAGTTTAGGTGCGCCACCATAGATCTGTCGCTTATTCAGTAGAACTTGTTCTGCTGAATAAGCATCAGGTCTATGGTGGCGCACCTA
>Ga0056115_1000815_pt1 | contig 14026 bp, 12 predicted proteins | sample WorMetOlspDAHAB1_FD_77007 | JGI IMG/M metagenome (GOLD analysis project Ga0056115, IMG submission 77007) | Marine gutless worms symbiont microbial communities from Max Planck institute for Marine Microbiology, Germany - Olavius sp. DAHAB.1 ...
AAGATTTTTCTAACTCGGTTACCTGCCTCTTATCACAACTAAACTGGCTTCCAGTCTCCAAACGAATTCAGTTCAAAATTACAACGCTTACGTACCAGTTAGTTACCTTTGGTCAGCCCACTTATCTTTCTTCTGTATTAATACCTTATCAGCCGCAGAGGTCACTCCGTTCAGTCAGTCAGAACCTGTTATCCATACCACACTGCAACAGCAGTTTTGGACAAAGAAGTTTTTCGTAGTGTGCCCCTAAAATCTGGAATGAGTTGCCACTTTCGGTCAGACAGTCTCCTTCACTTCATACCTTCAAGTGCAGCTTGAAAACTCACTATTTTGCAGATAACTGACCACCTAGCGACTGCTTCCAGCGCCTCTGATTTGGCATTGCTGACATATAGTGCCCTTTATAAATTGTTATGAATGAATGAATGAATGAATGAATGAATAACCACTGTAAAAACACTATGGCCACCAATAGCGCCCAATAAACGTTTAATGGGCGCTATTGGTTGCCATAGTGGTTTTATGGTGGTTATTCACAATAATGGGCGCTCGCTGCGTGGTGCATAGTAATACATTCACTGTACCTTAGCACTATTTCAAGTGCATGCAATATCTGTCTGTGCTCAGCCTCTCCCTCAATCTCTGTTGGTTATTTTTAGCTATTGTCTTAAGCTGTCACTATTACACAATGGAACCATGCCACAGGCTACCTCTGCTACACCTTCTTGCCCTCGGCCTACCACTGTCTACGTTTTTGGTACGTTATGGCCACTTGTTATGGCTGATTCTAAGTGTCTTAGTTTCGAGTGCTTATGTGACATTTGCAACTGTGACAATAGACTACAGAGTTTTTTGCATCTTCATAAAGTACTCTTCAATTTTCGCAGACAGTGTTATCGTTGCGGTATTGGTAGTATTAATCTGCGTCAGGATAGGAGTATTGCTGATGGACAAATTTGGCGATGCTCGAATCGAAAATGTTCTGTAAAGATTCCTATTCGTAGACATAGTTTCTTTTCCGGATCCCATTTTTCGTTTTCTCAAGTCATCAAGCTTATCTATTACTGGACTTACCAGTATCCGCAACATATTGTTCTTCACGAAACAGGATTGTCCAACAAAACTGTCATTGACTTCTACAACTTTTATCGCAAAGTGTGTGTCGTCATTTTGGAAGATCATTCGGAACCAATTGGTGGTCCTGGACGCGTTGTGGAAGTCGACGAATCAAAATTTGGCAAACGTAAATTCAGTCGTGGTAAAAAGGTAGATGGTGTATGGGTGTTTGGAGGTATCGAGAGAGACAATGATCCACCGCATTGCTTTTTTGAAACTGTCACTGATCGATCAGCTGAGAAACTCGTACCTATCATCAAATGGTGGATTTTGCCCGGCACAACAATCTATTCACACTGCTGGCACTCATACTCTACCCTCGTCTCCGAAGGCTACATACATTCCACTGTAAATCACAGCGTTGATTTCAAATCGGAGACAGGGACTCGCACTAACAGTATTGAAAGTCGATGGCACGTGGCGAAGAAATCCCTTCCTCATTTCGGCACAAGAAAGGACTTGTATAACTCGTATTTTGCCAGATACTGCATCCGAAGGAAGTTCGTCAACGGCGCCAGTGACAACATTTCTCCAGGTCTTGGAGCTCATAGGCCGCGTCTACAAGCCGCCGGAGCTCGAGCCATCGTCTGTGCAAGCTCCGCTGCCCGCAGCGCAGCAGCCAGACTAACTACTTTTGGCGCCTTCGGTTCTGCCCACTCCATGCGCCATTGTTGACATCGCGAACTTTGATTTGGATTTCCAAATTTCAGATGTAGATTTTGACTCGAATGATATGGACACCAGTGGGGACATGTTCTTATAAGGTCTGTCAACTCCTGTTACATTGAACATAATAATCAGCTTCTTGCTACCTATTATAATGATTACATAGGTCTTTACTATCAATTCCCTATATAATCCTATGGCACCCATTAAACTCCACTCGTCCCTAATTTGCAGTAAATAATTGCTGTATATGTGATTTGCGGTAAATTACTCTGTTGAACACTTTCAATAGTCGATAGGGTTAGGTTTTGATTCAGGTTTTAGTGTACAAAGTGTGGTCTTTTTGTGATTTATAAAAAAAATTGCTGTCGGCGATTTGACCAGTCCGTGACTTGTCTGACCGTGAGTTGGTTTGTCGGCGAATTGTCCACTAAGCGTGCCCACGGAATAGTCATCTCGTCACATGATCATCTTATCACTGGCACATTTGGGAAGAGTGACTGTGATAACTGATGTTATACATGAGAATTTCACTCTATGGTTTGCCTGAATGAAATGAAAGTTATATGCATTAGGCTGTCATTTGACTCTGCTGGGGTATAGCTTATTTTTAAAAACACTCTTTTCACAAATAAGGTCATCTGTTTAAGTATGAATACAGTTAACTCGTCATGAGACTCGTCATAGGCCAAAATCTGCCTGAATCTGGTATGATTCAACTCATCATAAGTCATCTCATCACACCTTTTATATCAATTAAAAGGATCAGACAGCTAAACACTTTGAGTAGGCCCTATATACTGTTGTGCTTAAATTACTAGTAATGAGCAGTCAAGTCATCACAACAGGCTAGTGACAATAATATGTGTCCATTACTCAACTCCTCACACATGGCAGTAATAGCTATTAAGTCAACTTGTCATAAGTGACGAGTTGACGATGTGACGAGTTGACCGATAACCAGTTAAGTTAGGGCTAAGGTTTAGTGAAAGTTCCCCATTTTGGTTGTCGAGATTTAGAAAAATATCGAAAACATGCATGGCAATGGGAATATTGGTCATGATGGTGATGAAGTTGAATTTGAAATCATTTTTTGTGTCAGTTTACCTGGTTGTCTAATATTGAAAAACCAGTATATAGTTGCTGTTCTTTATTTTTTTGACATATTAATGTTTTATGTTACTTGTTCTGTTATGTTCCGTCACTTACATGTAGAGACAAGTGCTGAGTTGCAGCAGCGTAACAGTCAAGCTAGTGATTTCAAAGAGGTTGGGTTGGGCCACATTAGACGTCAAGCTGCTCTGCTTACTGACGAGGATGCCCGTTATGCTGGCAGACGAGTGTCTAGAAAGGATTTCGAAGATGAGGTTTCAGCTGCAGGTGTGTAATTCAGCCACTGCACTAATTAACAGTTGCATAATTTGTGGTGTTACAATGCTTGTTTAACAGCATTTGGTTTTTTAATAAGCCTCTGTGAAATATCCGTAGTATGATGTGGAGCTTTAACCCTCCTGCTGGGGAGTGGCATCATTGTCGTTGGCATCATTTTGGTTTATTTATAGCCTCTTTGTCGTGTTATGGCACATTCAAGGAAGTCATATATGAATGCATGCTGCATGACGTCTAGTTTTAACCACTGCAACGAGACATTTGATCTGCCCATTGCAACAGGGTTTACGTTGTACCCAGGGCTGTGAGTGCCATTTACATATATTTTATTGTATTGCTGTAGGCTGCCAGTGATCACTGTGTGACATGCACATTACTGTGTGGGACTACACCTTTAGTGAACATCGAGGAATACCTTTTAAAGACCAAGAGTTCTCTAACTAATGATCAAGATATATACCACATATCTCATTTTGGCTACTGGCCACACAGCAGTGGCATCATCTGTTGCTTAGCATTTAAGCATTCCGGTTTACAATTCAAGCAAAGGTTACATATCATGGACATTTGTGATCTGACTTTACTGGAAAATTAGATGTAAGAGCTGCTAACAGCTGACAAGGCCCAGCATTCAAAGTAGTATGTGTTCCAGTGCACTGTGATCTCGTTTTATGTTAGTCTTGCACCTAGGGTTGATCACATTATGGATGATACTTCTCCAGTGACTTCTGTCCTCTTACTCCCGTATTTGGACTTCGATAAGTTAGTTTTAACTTTGTTTCTGTATTTAATTTATGCACTTACTGTCTCAGTTTTCAAGTATAAATTTTACATATAATATAATGTAATGTTACTGTAGGTTATCAGTGACTAAAGCAACTAGCTTTGTGGTTTTTGCAGATGTGTTGAGTTCAGCATCAGAATCTGATATTGAACTGTCAGCTGACGATGATGACAATGATGATGATGATGATGTTGATAATGAATTTGGCAGCCATGTATCTCAGGAGCTAGCTCAAATGAAAGAAACTGCTCAGTAAGTATCTGTTGCTTTGTTACTTCATACATTTGTGGTCATTGAGTGAGATGACTGTACTCCCATCCAATCATGTTTTTTAATTCTTACTGTTCATGGTTAGATTATGTTGCTCTGTAACTGTGCATTACATTGTAATCTGGATAATTTGAATTCTGTTGTATAAAGAAGGTGAATGCCTCATATGTATTTAGAAAAAGGTCTGCTATTTACTCCGTATAGTCTCACAGCCTGATTACAAGAAACACTTTTGAATGGATTGTCTTTCTTGTTAAGCTGCCAAAAGTACAACTTGAATGTTTCTGTGCCTTCAAATCTGTACTCAGAACTTAATTTTTTTATTCTGCTAGAACTTTTCACAGTGTGCTTTGTATTTACATATTCCTGCATTGATTCCTGTCCAGCTTTGAAACTGCCAAACGTTGCAGTTTGTATGCTAATAATGCAGAAATCGTTGATGAACATCAGATCTAATTTCATATATTGTTTTATTTATTTAGTTAAGCACATATGATTTTTAATGTGTAAGAGTGCATTGTAGTGTCGCTGAAGAAAGTGCTAGTGAGCTGGATGATGATGATGATGATGATGTCAAGAAAGATGATGGTGACTCTGAAGAGATGGGAGATGTTTCAGAGCATGATGATGATGATGATGATGATGATGATGATGATGACAGTGAAGATCACAGCAGCAGAGAAACAGATGAAGAGAGTCAAAACACATCCAGTACATTTCATGCAGGTAGCTAAGAATTTTTCACATCATACGCAATGTGCAGTTGTAATATTCAAAGATTCTTTGCCTTTTTTTGCAAAATCAGTTATATATCTCCTTGTCAGTTAGCATCATGAGTGAATGCAGTTTGTTGAAAGTATAGCAAAAAGACAATGGGGCTCTTCTGTAACGGTTTTACACATTGGCATGCTGGACAAATAGTGCCAGAAACCCCAGTGCAGTGATTTTATGTGGTTGCTGGTTGTAGTGTCAGAGAAAGATGTTCCTGGTGAACTGGAAAGGGGGAAGTGTGTTCTTCGTCAGATTAGTAAGTTATTATTCGATGACAACACCTTCAGAGCATGTGGAGTTTGTCATGTGACTGTTATCATGATGTTTGCAGTGCAGAATAATGTTTTCAGCTCAACTTTTCACAAAACTTCCCCAAAAGGGGCCACCTCGTTTCCTGACCGAGGATCGTAGGAGTATGACCAAATCAGAGTTAGCTTTTGTTCATTGTGTTTAGTTGTTTGGGTTTATTGAGTTGTGTATTTTTCTGTGTCATGTGGTTTTGTTTACTCTCGTGATATCTTTCATGTCGAAGGGTTTCCCCTCCAAAGACCAGATTGAAGAATCATTTATTGTAATGGTAATTGTATGTATTCCCAACACGTAACATTGTTAGCTTTCTCTTCTCCGCCTCCGAAATGACCTGTATTGTGTCGGGTGGGGCGTTAAACTCTACTCGCTCGCGTTAGCTTTCTCATTAAGTTTACTTTTTAAACTGCAGCATACTTATCAAAGGCACTATATAGCCTATTTGTGCTGAAAATGCCGTTAAACCCCAATCAACATTTACAAAACTGTTCAACAGTAGTTCTTCGGTCATGAATATGATATATTGATTGCAGAATTTTTGTATTTTCGGTGTGCATGCTGTCACGGGGCTGTATTTACATAAAGTTTATACATTACTGATTTTTTGTGGTACACGGGTCATTGGGTCACTAAAGTGACAGACGTGATTTGTTTTACACTTCTTCTGACTGCTGCTGTGAACAGAGTTGTGGGAAGATTTGTTACGGCTTCGTATCAGCCTGCAAAAAGCTATGGTCTTGGTCAACCAGTTGCCACAGCCAGACACGTGGCAGAGTTTTATGTCAGAAGCCAATGGACCTTGTCGACAGACATCAGTAACAGGTCGGTGTCATATCTCTTTAAGTTGTGCATCTTTGCTCAAAAAATACAAACACTAAAGTATTTAGTTTGTAGAGTTCTCTTAAGCATTTTGCATTTTGTGCTTCTATGCTTTTTTCTCATTGTATCCTTTCGTTTTGTTTGGTTTGGCATTTGATCCAGTACATTAGTCTAAACAACAACTTTCGTTGAAAATGAAATGTGACAGAAACCACCACCACAAAAACTGTGTTAGCTGCAGCGTAAGTGTTATCATAGCACTTATATGTGGTGTTTGCATGCTAAAACGTACTTTTTGATGCGCCACACCGTCTGTCTGGAACTCACTTCCTGCGTCTGTCATCGGAAGCGATTCACTGTCTGTGTATTCAAGTCTAGGCTGAAAACATTTTATTTCGTTAGTCCTATAACTAGCACACACACAACTGACTGCCGCCGGCGCCTCTGAAGTTAGGACCTTATGGCACTTTACAAATATGCTTATTATTATTATTGTTATTGTTATTGTTATAAATATCTTTTTTAGTTTTTAAGTTATTAGGCATTTGCATCTCAGTTGAACTGGTTATTTTCCTATAGACAGTTTTCATTTGTGCAGCTGTGCACTCATTATGCAAAGAAAACATCGGTAGCATGTTTGAACCACAGTATATGGCAGTTTGCAATACATGCATAATAAATTGTGGACATTGACGTCGTTTATTCTCTGTTTTCTGATTGTGTGTAGTACGATCTTCACTGAAGCATTTGCTGGACAGTTTGCTATTGTTGCAAACCGTCATGCTTGCATTGAATGCCGACACAAAGCCAATTTTACATGCAGAAAATTCCGATAATTCGCAGCAAAGTGACTCGCAGTAAGTACTGATATTGCTATTTATTTTGTGTGCATGTAGTGAAGAACTAGCGAATATGTGAACTCATATACATCAGTATTAAGGCGTTAAGCTGCAACTACCTAATTGCATAAGTTCATTGTCATCAGCCTGATATTGGCTACAGTATACGCATCAGCAATTCTTGACTGTTTCATTTCATTGTTGTAATTTTTTACGTGGGTTGACCGTTTAATCACCCAATCTTAGGCGACAGTTGAAACCAATGCTCATTTTTTTTACTCGCATAGCACGTGGGAGAATTGGCCACTGGCAGTACCAAGGTCTGTGTAAGTGCAAGTTGCATACTTTTTTTATCTGAAAGATGCGTAAGATGTTTCCCGTAACAATTTTGCCTCTGTCATCTTTTTATGCTGAATATTATCGTAGGTACCTTGTCATCAAGTGCTACTGCTAATTTCTACTGCTGAACAATATCTTTGATTCGTGAGCAATAAATTACTTACCTGCTTGGTACATTCAGCATTAGAGCACACGCAAAATAAGAAACAGACGTGCAAGATGCTGAAAAATAGCAAGAGCACAGCGAATGCAGAGCACGCGAGCATTTCGTGGTAATTCAAAAATTTCTTTGAAATCATTTCTGCAGAGAGAACATGCGAGGTGACGCTGCTGATGCAGACGATGAGGAGATCACAAGTGAGAGTGAGGTCGAGGCCGAGAAATCTTCTGATAATTCTGAGTCCGAGAACACCCAGCGAATGAAACGCAAGTTGAAATTGACTGAATATCCCGGCCTCCTTGCTAAACGGCACAAAGCGTTTCAAAAATACAGGTAATGTAATGTCTATAGGTCCTGTCTGCAATCTTTGTGGTTGTGTACTGGTAAAAGCAGGGAGCATGAGAGAGAGAAAAGTTGCGTGCAACATTGTTCAGTGTTTATTTTTTGTTTGTTTTTAGTTTTGTCTAGAGATGCACATCAGTTAAATTTTTTTAATTTGCATGCATTTGTTTAATAAACTTTTCATTAGGATTTTGGTGTCATAAGTTGCAAAATACAGCCTTTTTTCTTCACTAATGTCTGCGATGATCTTTTATCTTGTGAATAAATGTATGCACAAACCATTGAAACCAGTCAGTAACTAATGACCTCATTACTCTTTACAAGTAATATTTTAACGTGTTAAGTGCGCATACACTGTAATTTATGTGCAGCACAAGTTTTGTCCAACTTTTGTCCACCTTTATGGGTTGCTGGCTAGTTTTAGATTCTGTGCTGCTGTTCTGGTCATCCTCATCACCATCGGCATTTCTTTAATAACGCAGTTGACAAAGCAGAACAATGACAATAAACAAACGAAGCTAGCATATGTCTTCTAAATGTGTTGGAAAAATTCTGCTTTCATGTTTTGAATATTCATTGAGTAATAAGAGCAAGAAAAATGTTTAGAAATGTTTGCATAAAAGCTGTTTGTTTAATCTGAACCATAATGCCGTAAGTTTCTTCGGCATTGTTGTCATTGTGTGTGTCACAGAAACAATACAATACAGAAATGGCACGACAAAACTCACCTGATTTCCAGCAAAGTCGGTAAAGGCTTTGAGGCTTTTGACCAATCGATGCTGAAACAAATACAGCAGGTATTCTGCACCTATAAGTTTGCGTTCTGTCATCGTTGCTGTTGAACTGAGATGAACCAGTATTGTGTCACTCAAACTGTCGTTAGTATTGTTATAGGTTTCCGTATCCTGATGCTTGTCATGTACTGATAACTGAGCCATGAACAAAATGTTGGTGGAAGTTCACGTCTGGCATGTAGGTTTTTGACAGGACGTCGGCGGTCACATGGGTTTTAGTTGACTTGCATAGAATAGGACTGTGACGAAATTTGAATGGCAATATTACTACTGCTGTGTCTATGCTTCTTCATCAGCTCACTCATCTGACAACAATTTCAGTGCATAGGCTACGTGATGTACAGTGTAAGTTTAATGTGGAGATATTCAGTTCATCTGCATATATTGTATATGATCAGCAACTACTGTAGGAAATACCTGTACGGAACGTTGGATGACGTAAGCACTTTATACAGTTAATCAGTTATGTTACTATGTGGGACTGATATGTTATTTTACAGACCCTGAGTGATAAACAACGCCTACTGAATCGAACTCGCATCAACCGTCTTGGACATGAGGTGCTTGGGAAGACATCACAGTCCACTGCAGCAGATGAACCTGCAGATATAGACACAGTACGAAAGCCAGTAGCCAAGCTTACCAGACAATTCGCTAACAAACCAACTCATGTTCAGTCAAGTTGTGAACTAAGGGACTCATGGACTGGATGATTCATGGACTAGTTGACTCGCCAATATTTTTTGACGAAAAGTGGGAGTAAATAATCGCTGAAAATGTTATTTTTTAAAATTTGCTGGCAGTGATTTGACTACTCGTTGAATCATTCAGTCTGTGAATTGTCTTGTCCATGAGTTCACCAGTCCACAAATTGACTTACAGCGAGATGGTTTGTCTGTAAATTGCCTGTTACCATGGTTTTGTGCGTATTGTTACAGTTGGAAGTTGTGACTGGAAAAAAATAAATAACAATATTTCCAATGATGACAGCAATTAAGTTGTGTTCACAAGACAAGGAGTCAAGCGGATGTTAAAGCAGTTAACTGGATTTTGTTTCATTTTTAATAACAGCCTTTCTTTTTAAAACTATTTTTGTGGGTTTTTTGTCAAAGGCTTAGCCACTCTGATACAAACAGTCATCGTGATTGCTAATAAAGTAGTATTACTAATATGTTGGTACACTGCAACAGCGTGTCTTTATACTGCTGCTGAATGATGTGGATTAATTTCAGGAGAGTAATGTTTGATGTGCATGCATATTTGCAGGTTGCTACAGCTCGTGACGACCCACTGAAGGTTACAGACCCGGAAATATTTGACGACAACGATTTTTATCATCACATACTGCAAGAATTCATTCAGCACAAGAACAGTTACGATCCCGTCATACTTACAAAGTTAGTACGTTGTTATCTTCACCGTCTGATTGCGCTTCTGTACAATTTGTTAGTAACTGTTGAAATCCTGTTTCAATCCATGTGTTTGTTTTTGTATTTAACTATTAATGCATGTCGTTTTTTGCTGCGATATGTAGACAGTGGCTGGAAATACAACAGTATCGGAAAAGGGCAAAGAAAGTTGTTGATCGAAAAGCCAGCAAAGGCCGAAAGACTCGGCAAGTGTTTTTATTAGTAAAAGAACTAACATTTGAGTGAATTATAAAGTATAAATTGTGAATTTCATTTCTTATTTTCAACTGGCACATTAACTTCTATTTTACTAAATTAATAAAATTAGTACCAATGTCATGTGCTCTAGCTGCTAATAATAATCTAATGATTAATAAAACTAGAGCTATTAAGCACTCAAAACTCGCTAATACCTTTACTCCCCTAAAACGAATTCATTCAGCGTATACATTTTTTTATATTTTATTCATCTCTGAACTGTAAAAATTTGTGAGGGCAGGCACAGTATGACATTTTGTGTTGAAAATGGCTTGCACATGTCGTCAACCACCTTCTGATATTCATCCGTACTTAGTATAATGTGAAGCTTTTATAGATGTCTGTTGCTGGTTTTTTTTAGATACAATGTACACAAGCCACTGATTAATTTCATGGCTCCATTTGCTGATGCTGACATATGGTCAGATGAACAACGGTGAGCTGTTTTCCTTATAGCAAATGCCGTGTAGTTACACATTCATGATAGTCGTATTGTTTTTCCGTGCATAGTGTAGTGTTAACTGATTAATATTAGTTTGTAAACATTTCTCATGCTGCCATTTTCCTGTAAAACTCGTGTTATTTGCTTAATAACACCATTGCTGTAACTGACAAATGCGTGTTGAATGCTGTAGGGACGACTTGTTCAAGAACCTTTTCGGAAAAAGTGAACCTTCAGTGATACCGTAGACATCAGTTTTTACTCGGATTGACCGTTACTTTTGTCATGTTTCAGTATCAGAAAGATGGTATTTCACAGGAATTCCTTGTGTTTATATGCTGTTGGTTTTTTGTATTAATTACAGAATAATGCAGAGAATTCACTAGATTTGTCATGTCATGATCCTGTAATTCACCAGAGTTAATTTTGCAGTTTGCTGTTTTGACTGCCAAAATTTTTCACATAAACAAATTAATACAAAGAATAAGAACTACAGTGAACACTGGTAGTGTTGCACTTCATGTGTAGAGATCGGATGTTCGTCTGTCCCTTGTGCAACTGACAATTTTCGCGCATGAGCGTTAGCCACTTCTGTTACTTTGCTTTGGACCAGCGTGGTCAGTGAAGTGTCCCGGCGGCCCTATTTGTAAGGGGGGGGGAGAACTCTCACTTCCCTTCACGGGGCCGGATGCGGAGGAGGCGATGCTCCCGGAGCCACCGTCCAGGTTGGAGAAAGCGCGGGGAAAACTTTCCCCGGTCCCTGGTGTAGCTTGAGTGGCCGCCCACCTAAGTTCCGGAGCCGCCAACCCAAGATGAGGACCCCAACTAACTTTAAACCCTAATACATGTATCTCTGAATTGGGAAGGGCTAGGAAAATCTTGAAAATAGCCTTGGAAAGGGGGAACAACCAAACTTTATGGTTAGTTTCCAAAAAGTTATTAAGGGCCGAAGTTAAAGATGGAAACCCTAACACAACACAACTTAAAACCCTAATACATGTATCTCTGAATTGGCAAGGGCTAGGAAAATCTTGAAAATAGCCTTGGAAAGGGGGAACAACCAAACTTTATGGTTAGTTTCCAAAAAGTTATTAAGGGTCGAAGTTAAAGATGGAAACCCTAACACAACTAAGTTTTTAGTTTAAGTTGTTTTAGCCAAGTAACTGGTATTTCTGTTTCTGGTTTGGTGTTTTTGTTCGTTACTTAGAAGTAAAGGAATATTAAGGGCAATTAATTTAACATGCTGTTTTAGGGGAACTTGAAGAACTTTTAAGGGCAAGTTGCACTGTTTGCACCGGAACCGATTGCACATTTAAAGTGTCAATAGAGTCTTCAGCATTTTTGAGGTTGGCAGTCATCTGGAAGAACTTATTTGGCGTTATGTTATTGCTGTAGGAGAGTTTTGGTTAAGGTTATTAAACTGAACCTAGGGGTAAGGGACAAACTTATGCTTCAACCAAGCAGTTATAACATGATGTAGAAGGGTTACGGAAGGTGGGTAGCGAGGGTAGGCAAGGCCCCTTCTACACGTTTCCCCTCTACACATGCATGGATAAGAACGCGCAATGCATGGGTGAGTGAGTAGGGTTTAACGCCCCACCCGACAAAATATTGGTCATTTCGGAGGCGGATACACCCTGCGAGTCTTGTACATCTATTCAGTAATATGACCAGCAACATAAATAACCCCCTCCTCTCGCACTGCTTGTTGTTCACAATGTACGCAATGCCTGGTGGTAAAACAGCAAACAGATGTAGTCTAAGAGCTAGAAACAAAAACCACGCTAATGCAAAAATATATTAGCGACACAAATTAGCTATCAGCTACAGAGATAGACAAACGCCAATGAACATGCATTAAAACTACATTTACATCATCAAGCAGTCATTTAAACATCCATAACTTACTTAAGCAGATATCGCAAAATTCAAAAATACTAAAGAGCTGGCTTTTGTCTAAAATTACTAAAGTATTGTGCTGTGGTACATAAATTATAGAACTGTTACAAAAACATCTAAAACAAAGTGCACCTTTGCAGTATCGTGTACATAACAACTGAAGTTCAGCTACTTGTGACCAAATATTCTAGCAAAAGTTTTGCACTCCAGACGCATAAAGATGATAAAAATGGTAACATGCAAAAACGTCATACCAAGAACTTAAAAACCTTCGTTCCTGCAAGTAAGTACTGTAAAATTACCAATCATGACCATTTTCAACATTAGCGGAGTTTTTTGACATGAGTGTAGCTAAATGCTGTATGTCACAACCGATTTTTGTAAGATGGAGAGTTGGAAATCGATTGAACAGATTTACCCTTACTGCTGTTCAAACATCAAATGAACCATTTTATGGACATTATAAAAGTCGAGTATGCACTGCCTAACAACACAAATGCTGACAACAATTATTCCTATATGAGGCAGTTGTAATGATTGTAACAATAAGGCAGACATAAAAGAACTGCAACTTTTTGACTAAAATGACAACAATGGGGCATCAACTAGCTAGCTGCACAACTGCAGCACGGCTCTGTTAAGTAACAAATTTATTAAGACGAAAAACAACACGATTACAGCCTGGTGCTACAATATACATAGCTGCTCAAGAGCAGTGGCAATTTACAAAAATGAAGCCAGCACAAGTAGCTGTTATTTCCCGTACCAGGTATATACAATACACATTCGTAATAGTTCTGATTGTGCTAGAACGCAGCAGGCACTCTCACTGATGATTAGCATGCATATGTTTGACGCTGGTGTAAAGACTGCACAAGTTGCCGAGCCTGATTAATCAACTCGAGCTGTGTTGAGGTGCGACCGCAGGCAACACGTTCCCAGTCTCGACCACACTGCAACTGCATACACTCGCAAATTAGCTCTTTTTTATTACACTTTCACGCCATACGTGGATCTCTGCTTTAACTGATTATTGCAATACAAATTGCAATCTTTCTGTTTTTCACACACACACACACACCTAATTATTATTAGAATTATTATTTATTCATCCATATAGTTGTGCAATAAGTACACAAATGTGCATACGAACACATGGGAACAATAAATGTTTGAAAAATTCCAATAACAATTTACTAAAAATGAGTGCACAACGAGGCTGGGGATGAGAAAACTTTATAAATATGAAATTAACTATAAAACTGTACATGCATAGAAACATGTCTGTATTCAAATCTAGGCTAAAAACATTCTTATTTCGTAGGTCCTTAATCTAACACACACAACTGACTGCTGCCAGGGCCTCTGAAATTACGACCTTATGGTGCTTTACCAATATATGCATATTATCATTATTAGTATA
>Ga0056115_1000817_pt1 | contig 13991 bp, 7 predicted proteins | sample WorMetOlspDAHAB1_FD_77007 | JGI IMG/M metagenome (GOLD analysis project Ga0056115, IMG submission 77007) | Marine gutless worms symbiont microbial communities from Max Planck institute for Marine Microbiology, Germany - Olavius sp. DAHAB.1 ...
CATGTGAAATATCTGATATATCTGATACCATCGTGATATCAGTCAGCAAGCCATGTTGTGAATGTGATATTTTCCAGAAAATCTTGTATATTTTGTTTTTTTGTTGCATGCTGATCATTACATAGTATATTATTTTTATGAAAAAACTGACAGTATTTGTGTTTTGTTTGTCAGGGTCACATAAGTCTGGACAGTTTACCGAGGCGTGGCTATCACATCCCAGCTAAAGGAACTGTTCAAGTGGTACATAGTGTTACCTGTGATCTCGTGCATATTTCTGCTACATTGGTGTATTTGTTAGTAGTGCAGTCGTCCAAATTCAAAGCAAAACAGTGGAAGAGTTGTGCCACTGAGAATTGGTTAATAAGCAGAATTTACTGGATGCTAGAAAGTAGTATAGCAAAGATGAAAAAAGGAGGAATGTGGAAATGTGTTTTTCAGTCTGAATGGTTTAATCAGTATAAACATTTTTTTTTATTTTAAATATTTCCGCTGTTTGATGCTCATTCCAGTTCTTGCTGTTCAAGCGTTTGGAAAACCTGCGTTTCAGACTTTGTTTAATCCAAACAAGACGGTGGTGAAGATGTTTGTGGTCGTCTACGATCTGAGCGACATGCCGCCAAACAGTCAAACTTTTCTTCGTCAAAGAACGTTATATATGCCAGTCAAAGGCAGCCCGAGTGACACTCCAAATTTCATGGTTTATTTGCGCTATCTCATTCACTTACGGTTAGTGTTTTTTTCTGTTTTCATTATACTGCAAGAAGTTATATTAAGCCGGCATAGATTTTTCGTTACATATCTGCTGTAAGATACAGAATAGTTCTCTTCTGCAGCTGTCTCTTTTTCTGTGACTACTTTTAATGTGATATTTGGTTGTGTTCGTAACCTGTTTCAAATGCTATTTTTGGAAGTAAAAATTGAGAATTCGAGATTATCAACATAGTTTTTGCTTTAGTCGAATTAAGACGTGGATAACTTATCATTATGAATGATTCTTTACTGTTACTGTCATTTGTATTGTAATTGAAGGGACTTGCTGTTGTTTTTTGTCAATCACATGGAGATGCAACGTAGCTCAAGTGATAAACGTGAAAGTGGTAATATTACTGGTAGTGCCAGTGCAGTTGATGTTTTTAATTGTAATTTGCAGGTTTGCTACTTCAAAGTCGGGTAAAATCTACCTTCACACTGACATTCGAGTGATATTTGCACGAGATAAGTTTGAACTTGATTCACGAGTCGCCAACTATGAACTGCGATCATTCACCGAAGGACCAGAGAATCCAAAGTACGCTCCAAAGAGACAATAAACTGTGCAGTTATAGGCAATATAGACTTATTTGCAAACCATTTGTGCACCTTGCATGAACCGATCAGTTGGCAAGTTTTATATAGAGGTGTGTAATGTTTCTTTTCATGAATAGTGTTACATTTGTCACCTCATGCGAAGAAAAAACGTTTGCATGCATTTTTTTGTTTGTGGTGCAAAAAACTTAAGTACTTCTTTCATGCAGAACACTTAATTATGCACCAGATCTAACGATCATTACAGTTTTAGTTGTATGTCTGTTGATTGCTGCACTGACAGCAAGATTGTCTCAGGGTACTTGCTTTGTTGATTTTTGGTTATGCCGACTACCTGGCGTTCTGACTATTTTGCGAATGAAGAGCACATGAATTTCCATATACAGTTCATTTAACCGAGTTTTTCTGGCAATTCGATGATCGCTGTTGAGTGGTTTATGTGTTTGGTGGCCCAGGACATCGTGCGTTTGACTGTTTGTCCGTGAGAAGAATTTAAGAGAAATGGAATGATTGTTTTTTTGTCAAAATTTCTTTGAAACTGGTAGGAATTGAAGATGCTGGCACAAATTATTGGGATCACTCACCCAAAAGATTGGTTTTTTAATGCTATGTTTTCTCTCTGCCATGATCAGAACCAAAGCTACTAGACATCTGTGCAGTGTTTTACACTTTGCGGATGGGCGCCATGCTGTCATTTGAGAACTTGAAATTGTGATATCCTTTAAATAGAACTTCAGTGGCGGGGTGTGAAACCTCATTTTGTCAGGGTCCTCGACTAATTTCTGTCAAAATCGAGAGAAATCATGCCGGTTTCAAGAATTGTTGGACTACCATAGGTCTAGAATGCATTGCTTTAGTTGATGCTTGCATACTGTAATTTGTAATTAGAGTTACAATAGATGCTGTCATATATAAGTGCACGTAACTAGACTGACAAATCACTGTCAACAGAATATGTAACCTAATAATTAATAATTAATAGGTTAACAATCACCAATAACTTAGCCTAACCCCAATCCTAACCCTAACCCTACTACTCCCAAAAGTTGTTCCATGGAGCAAGTTACATGCACTAGTACGAGAGAGCCGTGACAATATTTGTAAATTATACCGCTTGCCGTTTATTCACATTGATAGCTCTGATGCATGGAGCACCGAGTGCTGAGCAAATGCAAAAGCCTATATGTTGTTCGAAAACTTACTGCTGAATTTACGAGAAAAATAAACAAACGTCCCACTCAGCATCATTTTTACCTGCAGGATGCTACTGCTGCAGTGGTGTCTCTGGCGTACCCAGAGGGGGGATTAGGGAGTTCAAACCCCCCCATTGAATCTTCAATTTATTTGTATTGTGTGTTTGCAACATATACTGTCCAAGCCCTGCTCTTATATTCATTAAATCCAAAATTTTGTATACGAAACGTTAACAATTGTACACTAATTTCACATTTTATTCTTCAGCTTCTGGGGGACTTTGTCTCCTAGATCCCCTGCCAAGGCTTTGTCCCAGAACCCAACTGGGGGACTTCCATCTTTCAGACCCCTTGGCCCAGCTCCCCATCACGTGAACTCTTTCCATTGTAAAATCCTGGGTACGCCTATGAGTGGTGTATTCCTCGACTTCACATCACTGTGAACTCTGCGATTGCTTTCCGTCTGTTAATTTATACTGGACAGATGCTGTGGGTGACACATTCCAAATATACCCAATGGCAAATTTTTTTATCTCTCGAATTAAAACCTCGTGCTGCAACTTATGTTTTCAGGATCACAGAGACATTCAGTTTTGATCATAATACAGTATGAATGTGGAACAAAAACGTCTAATCTGTGGTTAAATTTAATTAGTAGTGGGATTTGAGTTTGCACCGGTGATATAAGCCATACTTGAATAGTATTGATGTGGGACTTTGAAGTATTCCAACATGCCTTTGTCATTGTTAGACGTCTGGTGATGGTAGCATGATGACGTAAACTGAGTGTATATTTGTTGATGTTGTCTGTGATTTATATTTGTGTTAGCTTTGCATTCTGCGGATTTGAAGTCGGATTGTCTTTGTTGTAGAATGTAGCGACGTAGATTCGGTTTGTTGAGCAATTTTTTTTCTGGTGGCAGATTTTCGTTTTTCTGCAGAACAATATTAGGTAGAATTTGAACCAGTTTCAGTGTGTGCGTGCGTGTATGTGTGTGTGTGTGTGTGTGTGTATGCGTGGTCGTTGCTTTGATTTTTGCAGATCACAACTGTTAAGATTTGTGATATTTATGTTCCATTGTCTTACGTGGACAGTTTGGCGATGTTCTCAAATTTTTATTCATACTAGTTTGCAGATTAAACATGGTGTATGCGTTCATTTTTGTTATAAATTGTAACGTTAAAAGTCTGCAATAATTAGCATATTACCTTGCTTGGGACTGTATTAATTACATGTTATTGGTGTCGCTGTTTTCAGCAATATTCGTTTTTTTCTGGAATGTACTGATAATTATTTTAGCCTCAGTCAGAAATAAATCTGGAATACTAGAAATTCATCTAATAATAGTATGCTTGTCAAGATTCATGCATGATTTTTCTGTATTAAGATTCACAGCATTCTGTAGATCAGTTGACATTAGACCATCATTGAGCATTCATATATCCAAGAACAAAATCAATCCCATCACACGTGGAATAATCATAATGTAGTAACATTTTGTATTAATTTTTATTGCTGTAATATGTGTTCGCTCATTAGTACTTCATCTGGTTGTAATAAAACATTACTGTTGGTCCACTCACTTCACTGGCCACACATTCAGCGCCTCTGTAGCCGCCTAACGGCATTATGGCGCTATATAAATTTCGTATTATTATTATTATTATTATTATTTAGCAATAGTATGTTTGTGTTTTTGATTTTTGCAGAATAAACTGGTTTAGGTTTTCACATGTTACAACCAGCCAACCATTTACAGCATTTACAGATGAAATTCACTGCCGATGTGGTTAGCAATACTAACGTGTTTTATTGCGAAAATAAGGTTAAAGTCAGGCTAGTGCTCACAGATGTTCATTAAAATTGTTGAAGTGAACTAACATAACCAATCAACACTTGTGTCGTCAGTTTCAGTGTGTGCGCGTTCTACTTGCATTTTCTGCATGTTAATTGTTTTTTTCTTTGTCCCCAACTCTATATCAGTCAACAATAGTTAAATTTTCGAAAGAGTACTGGGTAGTTTTGTGCTTGACCTGCTACCATTGCATATCTTATATTATATTGTCGTACGTAATGTTTCTATTTTGATTTGTTTTGGCCGCAAAAATATTCAGTTGTTGATTCATAAAGTACATTCTGCTGAAATTGATGCAGACAGGAGGAAATTGATTAATTAGAGCGTGTACTCAGGGGGAATCTGATGTTGCCCACTTGTGCTGAAAGTGCCCTTATGTACGAACCATTCAACCAACTGACTGCAGATGAGCATGATTTGTAGCCACCATAAGAGGATTGTCGGTTTCAGTTCTAGTCATTCGTTTTTGATCCACACTATATTTGTGTCAGTGGCGTTTTAATCGTGCGTTGCCGTCACCAGCGTGTTGTAAAATAACTATGCAGTTTGATGGGCTCAACAAAGACCCTTTTTGACTCGTTTAGTTCTCATAATGCGAGTGTTGCTGTTTCTTGATGGCACATCTTGGGACTGTATCGTGATTTGCTTCTTTACCAGTACAGCAACACTTAATTGTAGCCACGCGAATAGCCAGAAATTTGGTCTGGGATTGGGAGCCTAAAATGTTGGTTAACATGAGAGATTAAAGAACGTTAACTACCCCATGGTCACTGTCGTGTAGCTGTGTTGACTTACCTAACTCAGGTTTTGGGGGTGTAAAGAATATTTTGCCATGTCTGTAAACCAAATTGTTCCATGTTACCATCTTATTTATTACTGTAAAGTCTGTAGCTGAACTGATAATTTGCGAGTCCAGCAGCTTTTGTATGTGACATACTGTGTAAGTGTCTGCTAATAATGCAATAACTGAGTTTTATTAGGTCTTCTATATATGAAGACATACAAAACCAGAGAACAGATACGTGTCGTCTCTTGAGCTTGTTGTGAACTTAAAATGAGTCGGTTGTGGTTGGTTGCTTTGGTAACGTTGCTCAGTTGCTAACGTTTAAGCTGCTGAGCAAACTTTGCGAAATATACCGAAGGGTAAATGATAATGGAAGTAACAAGAACTTTCAATGCATTAAAGTTGTCCGAATTTGTATATTGGTGGGAAGTTGTGAATATACACTATGCACTTTGTTAATTATAGGTGTGTGTTGTGTAGCGTAGTAGTGAGTGGTTTGACGATATTCTTTGTCTGTACAGCATGACGATTATGACTGAGTATGTCGCGATGTCGAGAATGTGCTTTTAGATTCGTTTGTTTTCGTTGATATTACCAATAAATACTTAAACGTGCGTGTTGCACAGCATAGTCGTGCTCGTGAATGAATTCAGTACGGTCTGCAGACAAGTTGTCTCTCGTTTCCATACACACGTGCTTTTGAAACAACGTATTTTAACGCCTGTAGTACCTGAATAACTACATATTTTATTTTCATGTGTTCTAATATGTTCAGTTTTTGTTGCTTTGCAGTTAAACAGTGAGGAAAAATACATCTTTCTTTTAAAGTTGTAATTAGTTGTAGTTCTATAAATACATGTCAGGAAATCATACTTGTAACGTAAGTCACATAAATTCTGAAACACAGCGGGGGTACAATTAAACCATTAAGGTTGTCACCGACAGTTGTACTTGCATACAAGAAAAACACCATAGCACGAAGTCCCCAGAAGCTGAAGAGAAGTGTTTTATTAATATTCACATTTTAACGTTTTCCTGTAATTTTTAGAAGAATTCATAAGGTACAATCATAACAGGGCAGAGTGAATGTAGCAAAAAGGCCAAGCTTTGTGCATGGGCGTTAAAGAACACAGTTATTCTTAAGTAGTTGTACTTAGATCTGAAGTGGTGTCATTAAACTTTAAGTGACGCTCATACAACGGGCCGTGAGTCACCCGACAGGCGACGATTCTGCTATGTTGATATGGAGGGATGGGAGATCGTCCGGCCCATATAGAAGCTGAAACAAAACGCAAAGGTACTGTACACGTTTTATAACGTCATTGGTGGCCTGTCTGGGTGGAACAATTCGATCATATGTCGCCACAAAAGTGGGGAGTGCCACAGTGGGGCAAAACTAGAGAGCTGTACACCCCAGCCACATAAAACCTGAAGCTCTATAAGACCTCCGTCTCAGTTATTGCACAAATATGCACAAATGCTGATAATTACAGTCGGCCTGGCCAAAAAGTTTCGTCATCATTGTCTGACATTAATTCTGACATCTTGATATATCAAAATAAGGTCAAACAAGCGTTCCTTGACATGAGCACCAACGGCAAATCCGTTCCAAGTTTGATACACAAGGAGCCAATCCCTTTGATTATTTAATTTCCACCTTTCACACAAATACATATTCTAGGGGTGTGTCGGCAATGTTTGTTTTGTTTTTGTCTGAAAGTACTACTGTTGGCACCCAGATTACATGAATATTATACGTTTCACATAACTAAATATAGAAACGATGGAGGAAACGAACGATTCGACGCCAGAAGCAGCAGCAGCAGCAACTGATGCTATGAATGTTAGTTCGAAGGTTGCGTGGTTCGAATTTATACTGGATGAAACTCTGCTGGAGAGACATCTCAGTGACCCAAATGCTGGTAAGAGTCGGCGGTACTGATTTTTTATCGAGCTATTTCAAAATCAGGCTGGGCGTTTTAAGGAACAGAGTGTTGTTGCCAAGTGTGCTTGAAGCAGCTGTGTTTGTTTGTGTTTAGATCCGCCAGCAGCTGAACTTGTAGCATTATTCTTGTACCAAGCAGACGTTACATCAAGTATTGTGAGAGAGATTGCCTCGAAAGAGAATGTACCAGTCAATGGCACTCAAACTGCAGCGGACTCTTCTGCACAATATGATGGCAGTTTGTGATTGACTTGTTTATGCATTGTATGAAATAATGTTGGTAAAAGTTTGGTTTACTGTCCCCCAGTATAACTTAACTTTGCATCAGGGTTAGGGTAGGGTTATGGTTAGGGTTAGGTTTAGGGTTTGCCGGAGCTGTGATGCTAAGTGAAGTTATAAGAAGGGGACAGTAAAGCAAACGTTTACCATGATGTTATTGTTTTGTAATCAGTTGTTAACATGGGTCATCTAAATTTATTCACCTCCCCATTAAATTTTGCTTATTTCTCCCAATGAAGCATGAAAAACGTATGTACGACGTTTCAGTGCATTGTATTTACTGTTCTTGTTAATGTTACTACTGTATTGTGTGTTTGTACATTTTTCTAGCTTTAGACAATAATAATTTTAATCATGCTGGGCTGGTTTTTTTCTTGGTTTTTAGGCCACAAGACTCAGTCGCTGGTTGGCTGGGCCAGATTTTAGGCTGGACCCACATGTATATTGGAAGTATTTCTCTGATAGTAGTAACTGCAGTACAACTAGTATTACGAGTTTATGTAACGTAGTGTGATCATGTGTGATGTCACCACTGAAGACTGAGAACAAATTGCTGCTACATCATTCTGAGATGACACTGATTTGATGCATCCGTCGTCGTGCAACTTAATGGAACTCTTTGAATGGATGGCATTGTTATCTTATTGTTTTTATCTAGTAAAATATTACCAAAGATACTGCATGATGTGTGATATAAGGGGAGGATTCAAAGGAAGTGCTTAACTGAGAAAATACAGGAAATACAATGAAAAAACAACAGAGGAGAAAATATGTGGTAGACATACACTGTCACCTTCCAGAATAATGCAACTAAGAGCTATAGCTGTTAGCCAAGAAAAATTAAAAATGCTGTTCCTTGACTCTGATCATTGAGAACATTTTGTGTTAGCTGTTGGATGACAATAATGATTCTGTGTTGTGAATTACGGTAACTTGAGATGGAGTTCGCACGGGAAAAGTGCGATGATAATAAATTTGATTGTTTTTTTAGTACTGTGTTTGTCTTACAAGTAATTAAATTCTGACCTATGTGCCAGAATTACTCAGCTTATTTTTATGGTCATTGTGTGCATTGGCAGGCAAGTCTAATGGTGAAAATAAGAAAGTTAAAGTGTTGAAACTACTGGCTGTTAAAGCAGCTTGCTTTCTCAAATGGAATTTAAGTGACTTAGAAAGACGGTATGCTTGAATTATCTTTTAAGTTTTCAGCCTTCTTTGTTCAGTTGCTGTGATTTACAACCACCAGTTATGTCCAGTATGCATCGTTTCTTATAAACAACTTGGCCTAATAACTCGCAAACAAAAATAGAATATGGATTAATACCTGTCGTAGACATAAAATTGCAAATGTCTATGCAATTAGGCATTTATGCATGTACTGATGTCACTTTAACAGGATGTAGGTGAACTTTTTTTTTATATAAAGATGATGCACCAGCCCTTTCTGTACATGCAGTTGGCAACCAAACTACTATTTACTGGCAGCCCAAACAGCCTGGACTTCACCTTTGTTGTTTTTACAATTTTGAATGGCATTCATTGCTTTGATACTCTGATGCTGTTTCAACTTGCCCATAAAAATACACGGAAAGACAAGCTGCCATGTCCACATGTTTTTTCTCTAGTTGAGTTGGCAGCTTGACTTGGAGGATATCAGTGATGCTGTCATTGCACCCTTTACTTCAATCCATGCAAAATCACATTTTATGACTGAAATTGTTTTCTGCTAGATAGTGTCACTGGTACATTTTATTGAGCATACTATGCTTTTAATACTGAACAGTTTTGATTGTGGTTCCATTCGTTGCATACTGCACGTACAGCTTTTTGGATGGTAAAGTCTTGTGTTGATTTCATAATTTACTGTATGTTGTATTTCGATCAGCTTTACTGCATTCTGGTGGACCTGTGTTTGCTGTAGGTTGCCCATAGCAATTTTGCGTACCTTACTTCAGGAGCTCCTGAAAGCTGTTTCCACCGATGATATAACAGTGGTGTCAGACTTCAGTTTATTGAAGCCCGAAGTTCGCTTTGCTGTGCTTCTGTATCATCGCTGGTAAATCCTTATTTTTTTAATTCCTGGTTGATGGTATTCGTGAAAATCCTGTCTAAGTTGTTGTTGCAATAGGTTCTGTAGATTTAATTTCGTTTTTTACATGTACTTAAATGTGGTTTAGCATCATTATTTATTAAAAATTATTATTTGTTAGCAGTCCTTTGTCGTCATGATGAAGTGAAGTAGTTGGTGGAACCATGTCCATGTGAGCAGTTAGAACAGTTATTGCAAGGCGTGTTGGTGATACTTTTGCAGGGCATTGATGACATTGGTCGAAAGCAGCTTTCCTTCAAAGCCGTCAAAAGTTGCCAACGTTCAAGTGTACGTGACAACAGTTGTTTTATTTTCTCGTCTCGTATTTGATATGAGAGTTGTGAAGTAACTGACAGTTATTTTGTTAACTAGTGTATCGTGACATGGTAAAAAACGCAATCCATTTTTGTGCGTGTTAAACACTTGTGGAATAGTTGAGATTTGTTAAGGATATAATACAAATACCAGTAACTTGCTGAAGATTGTGTGTGTAGAACATTTATATAGGGAAACACTTATCTAGAACACAGTATATGTAATGCATGGTCATTGATCAAAATATTTTGTGCTGACATCATGAGAGTGAGTCATTTTTCCATTTGTTTTAAAATCTGAATAATTGTGACAACAGCAATAAGAACACATATTTTAACCACTTTTCACCGACAACCAACCCAAGCCATTACCAGAAATAAAGATTGATGAATTTGTAATACAGTGTACTACAATACAAACTTGTATTACATACAAAGTAATGGTAAACTGTTTGCTGTTGTGAAAGAAATTTAAATATTATTTGAAACCTTGGGAATGTAATGTGTTTTCAGACCTGGTTTGCTTGATCCAAGCATATCATCAGCAAACATGAAAGATGCTGTTCTGAAATCAGTGGGTTGTTTTCACATATTAAATTATAATAAACCATACTACTTTATGTGAACATCTATCTAATATATCATCATTGAATTTGAACCATTTTTCTTGTAGAAATTGATAAAGTAAATTGCTTTTATGAAGCAATTTTTTTGTATTGGCAAGCTGCTGTCAATTGTCGACGACGACTACTAGTGTGCTGCTGATACAGTAGTTTGGATATGCGTTAAGTACCACATCATTTATATGGTTGTCAGTTGTCGGAGGAAGCTAGCATGTCAGTCAGCATGCTGGAAAAGTATGTGTCTGGAGTTGAGAAGAAAACACGTATGCCAACAGTGTCCTGCTTTGTCTCAATTACTGATGACGGCAGCAGTGCGGCACACCGTTGGGAGAATGCTGTCGATGTTGACCCCATGGAAATGTCATGCCAGGTGATACATTTCTATGCGTAGTTTTAAAAAAATTTATTGACTTTGTGTGACTAATGAGTTTTATCACTTGAACATATGATATGTGTTAGCACCAAATGTGAAAAATGTAGAAACAATACTTCCCTAACTCAAGTGTCGTACATATTGTTGCATTCTCCAAAATGTAATTCCACTATATAACAGTTATTTACCTTTTGAACTAAACTTTAAATTTTTAAGGCATGATATAGCCTCATTGTGCTGAAAGTGCTATTAAACCCAATCAATCAGTCAATCAGTCGCCTTTTGTGAAGTTTGTGAAATGTATGCATGTGTGGTTTCTGAAGATATTTTATGACCTGGGCCGAGTATATTTCTACCAACAGAACTACGAAAAATCTGATGCATCATTTGCTTCCTGCAAACACCTTTTGTTTAAGGTATGTTTTCCTGTTGTTCAGTGATTCTATTTAGCTGCATTTTAGACTTGAGTGTTGCATATTTTTGATCATTTCCCATGAAGAGTCCCATTTGGGCTTGGAGGAGCTATAGAATAAGCCCACCTTTTTTTCTTGTCGAGTGTTACAGGCGACAAACCAGGATAGTTGGATCGTTGTTGAGGTCTGTCATTTTGTATTGAGTTTTGTTTATTTTCCTGTCGCTTTTTATCTTCTCCTATGACTCAAATTTTTTCACCTTGTAGCTGCCCAGATTCCACTTGGAACAATACAACACGACATGCGGTCTAGCATTTTACATTTTAGCCTATTCATTTTGGTACAGAAAAAAGTCATGTCATGTCGTGATGACACAATGCGACACACTAACCTGGTGTTTATAACATGCATGCAGTAGCCAGTCACTGAGCAGAATTAGCATATGTGTCACACCTGCATGATGTAGTCATAATTGACAGCATTAGCAGCAAGTAACAGTACAAGCGTTTTGTTATAAATAATTTATTTATTCTTTTGGATTATACACTATGTTAACATTATGACTCTTCTGTTAATGCCAAAGCGGAAGTTTATGGACGAAAATTGCAATAAGTGGCGATTGGGATTTCGGTATATGAGCGCTAAACATTACGTCACAACACAAACAGCATTGTGTCGTGTCTTGTGTCATGATGGACTAAGTGGAATTTTACTGCATTTCCATGAGTGTTATATTCAAAATAACTTTCTAACAAATATCAAACTTTTAACCAGGCTATAATTTTTAAACAAACGATGTAGCCTAGTTGTGCTGAAAGTGCTATTAAATCCCAACCATTCAACCATTTTAGAGTATGGATGAGATAACATTTCTCTATGATCATTGATCACAGTGGAGTCATGGTGCTTAGACTTCCAAAAAAATGTATTACTTTGCAGCTAACAAGCAGATCTTTTGTTGATGTGGATGAATCGTGCTTGAGAGGGTATATTGCTGGCTGTGGCAGCATACTAGGCCGACTTCCTACTGAGAGCAGTGATTGTCCACTGACTCTGTATCAGAGGGTAGTCGCCAGTGTCCGCAACAACTTCCAGGTCAGAGTAAATGCACATCTTCATTAAACTGTTTCTGTACTTCATAGGGCGATTGTGGATTCTGTACAAAGATATGGTGTCTTAACAGACTTGGACCTGTGACTTGTCGACTTTGACAAAGTTGGATGGTGGTTTGTCGAGATTTAACTCCGCAGATGGTGATGTAGTCAAGTGGCTGGCTAACCTGGGAAGGTGAATCGGTGTACAACAAGAAGAAGAATAAAAATAAACATAATGGCGGAATTTGTTGTGTGCGCATGATAACATGCAACATTTTCAAACATTGTTGTAAATGAAGTTTTGATGCCTTATGTCTTTATAATACCGTACACTTTTTAAAAGAAAAACTAGCCAACATAGCACGCTCTAGATTGCAGATATTGGTCTGTAGCATGATGATCTTTTTTATGTATATGTGTGCGCAAATGTTCTATTAAACCATTGCACTATGTTTCAGTGCAGATACATAGAAATGCTCGTATAATTGTAAACTGTATGATTGTGCATGAATTACTTCTAATGATTTGACCTGGGGATCAGTACAGATCTTGTTATAACAAAGTTTTATTGTGTGGTAATTTTGTACATAATGATCTTATTTGCATATATACGTAAATAATCACAATGCAGTCATAAGCAGCAAATAACAGTACAAGCTTTTTGTTATAAACAATTCATTTATTATTTTGAATTATACACTTAGTTAAATTATGACTCTTCTGTTACTGCCAAAAAAACTGCATGTGACCAATAGCTGTTACCATTACTTTCAGGGCTTAACGGCTCTCTTGATTGAAGACTTGAAATCACAAGAACTGAGTTGGACATTTCGAGCGACGTTAGAGGAAAACACCTTTTTAGCGAAAAGGTTTTCACGTTGCTTCTGATGTACAATTCTTTTACTTCTGTTTACAGTTATACACCATTTCTCATAAAAAGTCCCTAACATATTATCAGTATATCATTCTTAGATGCTGTCTCTGAGCTAAAAGTCGTTATATTATGCAACTGAATGTGAAATTACGTGCATAATCTTGCATCGTTGAATAAAGTTTTGTTTTTTTAATGATAACAGTTGTGTTTGGATGATGCTCGGAATATTATTTGAAGTCACTACAATAAACGGATGTGTGGTTCCTAAGTGGCTGCAGTGTCAGATTCTGTCATTTGCAACCATCTTTGCCAATAGTCTCACTTTGGTAGTATTAGTACACTCAAAGACTTGTTTAACAATACCAACAGCTTTGATAAAATTGGTTTTACCAAAGATACCCATTTTTATAATCACATATATGCGTTGTTAAATTCCACTTTTATATTATCTATAAGCCTTGGTTATAATAATCTATCTTATTAGTGTAGTAAACACACTTCTAAGATCTTCTAACTTATAATGGCACTAAGCAGCCTATACTGTGCTGATGTGCCATTAAGCAACTACTCGCTCACAGTTTTCGTTAGAGAACGGACAATACGGGCACACACCGATACGATCCGATACGAGTATTCGAGTATACACAACGGCCGATACCGATACCGATACGAGTACTCTGTGCGTTAGACCAGGCAGGTCGCTTAGAGAACACAGCTTATACACAATGGGTGGCACATGCAGACCATTAGCAACACACAAACTTGCGCGCTCAGTCAGTTTTATGACTGGTTAACTTGCAGAAACGTTAGAGTGACTGACAGCTGACTGTTGTTATTACTTCCTGC
>Ga0056115_1000818_pt1 | contig 13988 bp, 15 predicted proteins | sample WorMetOlspDAHAB1_FD_77007 | JGI IMG/M metagenome (GOLD analysis project Ga0056115, IMG submission 77007) | Marine gutless worms symbiont microbial communities from Max Planck institute for Marine Microbiology, Germany - Olavius sp. DAHAB.1 ...
ATGGTTATTATATAATTAAGAAGTAATTTAAGAAGATTTTAGCCCGTTTCACAAAAATTGTTGCCTAAAAAACAACCCTTAGGTTGTCGGACAGGCTCTTTACTATGAATAAAATCCCCACTGGCACAAGATTGATCATGCTAAAAGCTGTGTGTACGGTCATGGTCATTATTCTTGGTGGAAGCCTGTTTGCCGCCGGGGCAATAGGATCTGACGGTTGCGGTATGAAATGCTGCTGCCAGACCGGTTCGACCCATATGCAGTCCTCGGCCGATAAACAGATGCGGTCAACCACAGGCTGCTGTACGGGGGTCCCGCTTAATCCCTGCGATCTACAATCCACTAAACCATTTGAATTGCCGGAAATTGTCCTGACCGTATGCTGCGATGAATTTTCCAATGCCGGCGGGACAGCGCCTGCCTTAACCGATGCCAACGGCAGGAGGCAAAGCACCGGTGCAGACTTTTTTTCTCAGGTGCTGGACCCGAATTTCAATTCTCCCCCTTTATATTTGCAAAATTTAACATTTCTAATTTGATACCCATCAGATTGCAGGATTAGGCCTGCTACCTCCCAGTAATTTGAATTCCTGCTTGTTCAATTCAATCCGGATGGGACCGTTCATTGACTGGACATTGATAGCTGACATCTTAGGTCTACACATTATTCGTGATCATCGATTACAGTTATTGACACCGTCTTAAAAATTAGCAGTACCAGCTCCGGATGAATCATAGTTATCCCTTAGGAACTGACAAAAATGTTTTGTTGCTGCCCGGGTGGAATAACTAAGCTGAAGACTTCAAATTGCTCTGTTCTAATCATTCTGTATTTGATCGAAACAAAATAATAATTTTGACCAGATTTTAATAAAACTATCAAAGGAGCAGTTCTCATGTCAAAAAAAGGAAATAAAAAAAACCAGCAAAAAAATAACAACCGTGAAAAAATCGCAGCCAAAAAAGCTGCTGTTTTAGGAACAGAGAAGAAGAACAATATGCCGCTGCTGGTTGCAGTCATCGGTGCCGTCCTCCTCGCAGGGGCGGCGGCCTTCTATGTTTCCCAGGGCGGTGATTCAGCTACAGCGACTGCTTCAGCGCCGGTCGCACCCACCACCAGCACCCTTGTATCCTTTCCTGTCAGCCTGTTCGAAGACGGCAAGGCTCGACATTTTGAGCATGTGGATGGTAAATTTAACATTCGTTATTTCATTCTCAAAAGTTCAGACGGCATTATCCGAGCGGCATTCGATGCCTGCGATGTTTGCTGGCCGGCCGGCAAAGGTTATTACCAAGAAGGTGATCATATGGTTTGCCGAAACTGCGGCCGACGCTTTGCATCCGTTTTGGTTAACGAAGTTCAGGGCGGCTGTAATCCGGCACCGTTAATCCGGAGCGTGGATAATGGCAAATTGATCATCCATGTCAAGGACATCCAGAAAGGTCGCCAATACTTTAATTTTGATGGAAAGGCCTAATCATGAACCTTAATGAAATATCAGTAAAAAAACCTTTTAAGACGCAAAGGCAAGGCCGCTTTTGTGCTGGCCGGTCTGGTCATCGGCGTTTCCACGGTGGTGGGAATTATCAGCTACATTGAAGCCATGACCAGCGATATCAACCATAAGCTCGAAAAGTTCGGGGCCAATATTCTGGTTGTGCCTAAAACTGAAAATTTGGCGCTCTCATACGGCGGCCTTTCCCTTGGCGGGGTATCTTTCGAAATGGAAGAAATTCAGCAGGTGGACCTGGGACGCGTGAGCCGGATTAAGAATTCTGCCAATATTGCCGCTCTGGGACCGCTGGTCCTGGGAGTGGCTAATGTCGCCAGCCATAAAGTACTTTTGGCCGGTGTGGACTTCAAAGCAGCCGAAATTCTAAAACCCTGGTGGAAAGTGCAGGGCGCCCTGCCGGATGCGGATGGTATTTTATTGGGTACCGAAGCTGCCAGGGTGCTTGAATTGGAGGCCGGCAGCCGACTGAAGATCAACGATAATGAACTGGTGGTTTCCGGCATTCTCCAGCCTACCGGTTCTCAGGACGATCAGCTGATATTTACCCGCCTTGGCACGGCCCAGTCGATTTTCAGAAAGCAAGGCAAGGTATCCATGGCCGAGGTGGCTGCTCTTTGCAAAGACTGTCCGATCGAGGACATGGTCAAACAGATCTCCGACGCGCTTCCCGGCGCCAAAGTGATGGCCATCCAGCAGGTTGTCAAAAGCCGCATGGAGACGCTGGGGCAGCTTAAAAAATTTTCTTACGGTATATCGGGCATCATCCTTCTGATCGGCAGCCTGGTTGTGCTGGTGACGATGATGAGCAGTGTGCGGGAGCGTACTGATGAAATCGGTATTTTCCGAGCGATCGGATACCGTAAACGGCACATTATGCGGATTGTTTTTACAGAGGCTGCGATTGTATCGGGAGTGGCCGGTATCCTCGGCTATTTTCTGGGGTTTGCAGCAACCAAGACCGGCCTGGCGATCTTTAGCGAAAGTCATTCGGGATTAGTTCCGTTTAATCCGGAACTGGCAGTCGCCGCATTTATTACCGCGCTGGCTGTTGGTCTGATCTCAAGTGCTTATCCGGCATTAATGGCGGCCCGGCTGGATCCAAATGAAGCCCTGAGGGCGCTGTAAGTGCTTAGCGAAATCATATTGACGATCTATGGTCGATGCTACCGTGTGAGTTGGTATTTCTGCGGTAGCAGGTGTCAGTGTTCTGGTTTCAGAATATAGCACCTCAATTCCGGGATGAAATCATAGTCTGACTATCTTTACCTGGAGAAATTAATTTTAAATAACCGGAGCTAACTAACTATGAGTTATATCGTAGCTGAAAATTTAACTAAAACTTACGGCAGCGGCGATGCGATTGTTTCCGCGGTCGATGACATCAGCTTTAAAATAGGAGCGGGCGAATTCGTTGGTGTGATGGGGGAATCCGGTGCCGGCAAATCGACTTTACTCGGTATGATGGGCGCCATGAACGCCCCAACCTCCGGCAGGTTGGTTGTCGATGATATAGACATCTACAGCCTGCGCCAGGAACAGCAGGCAGATTTTCGCAGAGAGTTTCTGGGGTTTATCTTCCAGAGTTTTCATCTCGTACCCTACCTGACTGTTATTGAAAATGTCATGTTGCCGCTGGTTGTCGTCAAGGCCAACAAAAAGAAAAAACGGGCCATGGCGCAGGAGGCATTAATCAAAGTAGGGCTCGGGGACAAAGCCAATCGCTTGCCGAATCAAATTTCCGGCGGTGAAAAGGAAAGAGTCGCCATTGCCCGGTCAATCGTTAACGGACCACCGGTTTTGCTGGCTGATGAACCCACGGGTAATCTTGACACCAAAACCACCCATGAAATAATGGAGTTGCTCCTGCAACTTAACCGGGAAGGCATGACGATAATCATGGTTACGCACAGCCCGGATTGTGCCGGCTATGCACAGCGGATTATGCGGGTGGTCGACGGCAAGCTGGGGCAAGACAATGCTAACCCAAGGATAGTAGAGAAATGGCAAAAAGGGGAAAAAAGCAAAGAAATGCTACCCAACTAAACAAACTGCAACAGGGATTAACCGTTGATCCGGTTGACAAGGAATACGGGTATAAAATTTTCCGAATTTATCTACCAAAATAAGGCTTGTCCATTTATGGTCGATGATTTGCTTCGATTGTAGGTTGGGTTGAGATCCGCTGTTCCGATTGTTGGGTTTCGTCTCTCAACCCAACCTACTAAATCTGTCTGTCGCGGTAGTTTCGATACTAAGATCAAAACCCAACGCAGACACCTTGATCGCATATCATCTATCCTTCTCTTTGATCAAAAAATGGAACCATGCGAAAGACCTTAACGTTCAAAATAGCACTCATTAGTACCTTACTGATAGGATGTGGTTTTATTGCCGCTTTTGTGTTTAATGCCAATCCCCTGGCCAAACCCGAAAAACGGAGTTTAGATCAACTGTTCGTTGATATGGGCGTTGAGGTATTTCCATCCAGAACGAGCCAGGTTGAAGTCCTGCTGCAGGATTTAAACGGAGCTGATGTTAATATTTCTGATTTCAGGGGTAAAATTGTGTTTCTCAATTTCTGGGCCACCTGGTGTCCCACCTGTGTGGTTGAAATGCCGACGATGGAAAAATTGCACCGAAAATTAAAAGATAAAGATTTTGTCCTGCTGTCCACCAGCCTCCAGGATCCTGCTGCAGAAGTGAAACGATTTTTTAAACAGAATAAGCTGACATTCACGGCCCTGCTGGATTCAACTGGAAAAACCGTCCCCGGGTTCGGGATCCGTGCTATTCCTACGACTTTAATCCTTGATAAAACCGGCAGGATAATCGGGCGGGTTATGGGAGCCCGGGAATGGGACAGTCGCGAATCAACTGCAATGTTCGAGCAGCTTATTGTCGAATAAGTAAATAACACAACCGTGAACCGGGCTGATCTGCGTTAGGTGGGCTAGATTGAATTTGTTAAAGTTTATCTGCGACCGATTATTGAATCGGCGGGGTTGGAACTATAACCTATATTGAGCGGTTCAGGGTTCAACGTTCAGGGTTGAATCCTGAACCTAAAACGATCAGCTTACTCATTTTGCACCTTCAAGCTCACCGACAGGACCGGGCAGGGTGAATCTCGAATGACACGATCCGTGGTGGATCCCAGAAAAAGGGTTTTAACCAGCCCATGTCCCCGCACGCCCAGAACGATCATGTCGATATCCCTGGTATCAGCGTATTTAATCAGTTCGTCATAGGGCTGACCTTCCATAATGCTTGTTTGGGGGGTGCACCAGTTGGCGGCTTCCCGGGGAACCATGTCATTAAGTTTTTGGATCAGCTGGTTATTATAGTCTTCATGAATTTCTCCCGACACAAAAGTTTCTTCTATGAGTAAATTCGGTTGAACCGGTGGTTCAATCACATGGGCCAGGTGTAATTCGGCCTGAAATTCCTGAGCCAGGCTCAGACCGTGGTCGAACGCCCGGCCGGAATCCGGCGAGAAATCGCATCCCACCAGAATTTTTTTCAGCTGGAACTTTTGCTCTGCCGGCGTGACAAACTCGTTCTCCGGGCTGCGCACCACCAGCAAGGGACACGTGAGGGTCCGCATCAAGCGTTCTGTAACGGAGCCAAGGATCAGCCTCTTGAATCCTGATCGGCCGCGGGTGGCTGTAATTACCAGATCAATATTTTGTTCTTCGACGGCGCGGGAAATTTCATCGGCCGGTTTGCCGACTGAAATCAAGGGCTCCCAGGTCACCGGCTGATCACCGGCCAATGCTTCGAGCTGGACATTGGCGTCTTCCATAATGCGGTTTTGCTGCCCAACCGGATCCAGCTGAAATTCGCCGTAAATGGCAACCGATGATAAGTCAATCACGTGGCAGATAATCAATCTGGCGCCAAACTCTTTGGCCAGGGCCACACCATAGCCGACGGTGTGATTGGAAAAATCCGAAAAATCTGTCGCACATAAAATAGTATTAAATTGTACTCGCATTTTTTTCCTCCTTTTCTACCCTTTAATGACCGCCACCGGCTTCAACCGCGCTACTTTTTTTGCAATGCCCGCGCCATGGACAACTTCGACGACCCGGTTGACGTCTTTGTAAGCGATGGGTGCTTCTTCAGCCAGACCCGACATGCTACCGGCCCTAACATGAACACCGGCCGCCTCGAGCTGATCGCGCAATCCGGCGCCATGTACCGATTTTTTGGCCTTTTTGCGGCTCATGGTTCGGCCGGCACCGTGACAGGTGGATCCAAAGGTCCGGGTCATCGAGGCTTGTGTACCAACCAGCACCCAACTGGCTGTGCCCATGGAGCCGGGGACCAGGACCGGTTGGCCGATATCGCGGTAGACGGAAGGCAGCTCTGCTGATCCGGGGCCGAAAGCCCTGGTAGCGCCTTTCCGATGAACGCACAGTTTGACTTTGCGGCCGTCGACTTCATGGGTTTCAACTTTGGCCATGTTGTGGGCGATGTCGTAGATCTGGTAAATGTGATGATTTTGGACTTTGCCGGCCAGAACCTGTTCAAAACTGCGGCGAATATGATGGGCTAACACCTGCCGATTGGCAAAAGCATAGTTGGCGGCCGCTTTCATCGCTGCCAGGTAGTCCTGCCCTTCCGGACTGCTGAGTGGCGCACAAACCAGTTCTCGGTCCGGCAGATTCAGTCCATATTGTCGGATTGCCTTCTGGAACCGTTTGACATAATCGCCGCAAACCTGATGGCCGAGTCCGCGCGAGCCGCAATGAATCTGTACGACAATTTGCCCTTGATTAAGGCCGATGCGCCGGGCGACGGGTTCGTCTGAAATATGGTCGATGACATCGATTTCAATGAAGTGGTTGCCGGCCCCGAGAGTGCCAACCTGCCCCTTGCCGCGCGTTTTGGCTCTTGAACTGACCTTGGCGGCATCCGCTCCTGCCAGGCATCCGTTCTCTTCGGTCCGATCCAGATCCGATTCAGAGGCCAACCCGCGTTTTAAGGCCCAGTTTGATCCTGATTCCAGGAGATGATCCAACTCATTGGCTTTAAGTTTGATGTTGCCGCCTTTACCGACTCCGCTTGGGCAATTGGCATAAAGGGCGGATGTCAGATCGTCTAAATAGGGTATGATTTCTTCCCCTTCGAGGTTCGTCGCCAGCAAACGCACACCGCAGTTGATGTCATAGCCGACGCCACCGGGAGATATCACGCCATCGGGCAGTCGGGTCGCCAGGACGCCACCGATAGGAAAACCGTAGCCCTGGTGGATATCGGGCATGGCCAGAGCATATTTGACGGCGCCCGGGAGCGTGGCCGTATTTACCAGCTGTTCCAGGCTTCTGTCATTTTTGACACCTTCCAACAATGCGGCATCTGCGTAAAACCGGGCTGGAACCTGCATATCATCACGATATGCGGTCGGAACTTCGTAAATATATTCCTCGATGCGCTTGAAATCGTTTATGCTGACCATGCAGCACCTCCGTTGACCTGTTTTCCCGTTGATCCATTAGCCGGTTGACCCGTTGGCGGCTACCCCGAGAAGTTCATTGTTTCGCAAGGAAGTAGCGGTCCACTTAACTCAATCATGTTTAATTGCCTAGACGGCCCACGTTACCGGATCAGATGAACTATTAACAGGTTGACCTGGCATCGGGCCAAACGGCCAACCGGTAAACCGGCCGACGGGCAAACCGGCTAACGGGCTCAACCGACCAACCGGCCAGCCATTTCACACATCAAAAACAACAGTCGCGATTAATCCCTCATCCGTTTGAATGATTTTCAAATTATGATATGTCACCGCTTTGATGTGGGTGTCTAACTGCACGACGCGGTTGCCGTGGATTGTTGCTTTGACATGGGTTGGCGACACCCTGTGAAAATCGATTTTGTGAAAAACGAGCAATTCGGTTTCGGCCCAGTATGCCAGTTCGCTTAACCACTCGACCAATAAACTTTCAGTATCAATTGCAGCCAGGTCGACTGATTTTTCTTCCGACAGGATGATTTCATTGAATTCCTGGACCAGCAGGCTGTTCATACCGGCGGCGGCATTGATCAGCAACTCCTGCAGGTCCGATCCGCAGATCCTTAAGGCCCGGTCGGCTGTGTGTTCAATTTCTACATACGCTACGCCCCGGATTGCATCTGCACATTTGGCTGACGGTTTCATCGACATATATCACCGCACGTGCTTTTTCAGGAAAACGGAAAGAAAAGGAATAATCGAATCGCATCTGGACGGAAATTGATATTCGGGTTTATAAGTACCTGAATCTGGGTCTGGGTTTAATGTAAGCTGCGAACAGTTCCGGTATGCCGTCCATAAGTGTAAGATGTAACATTTGAGCCAATGTTGTCAAGCACCAAAAAAAACTTTACATATTAAGTATGCTAATCTATATAATACCTGTTAATATAGAGCTTTCCCACTGTTTTTCATGCAAGTTTCAGGCAATATCCATCCGAACACCACTTCTTACCGAAGTGGATATTTTTATTAGGCGCTTAGCGCCACCATATCGACAATTTGATGTCGATGTTAACCCACAAGCGTTGGTATAAGAGGTTTCGGGTGTCAGTGTTCAGGTGTTAGGAATTCGAACCTCGGTCTCCTGACACCCGAAACCTAAATTCTATAAACTGCGCCATAGCTGCCTCGCAGGGGTCACTTTTCCGAGCACAGTCTCGGGAAAAGCGTAGTCTCTTAACCCGGTAAAATCGAAACATGAGGTGAATCATGGAACATCAATTTGACGCCATCGTTATTGGAGCCGGCCTGGCCGGGCTGCGTGCCGCCATTGAAATCGGCGAAGATTCCAGTGTTGCGGTGATTAGTAAAGTATTTGCCACCCGGTCCCATTCAGGTGCCGCCCAAGGAGGAATCGGTGCGGCACTGGCCAACGAAGAAGATGACAAATGGGAATGGCACATGTTTGATACGGTCAAAGGCAGCGATTACCTGGGCGACCAGGATGCCATCGAAACCATGGCAAAGGATGCGCCGCGCACCATTTACGAGTTGGAGCATCTAGGAGTGCCTTTCAATCGAACCGGTGAAGGGAAAATTGCCCAGAGAGCTTTCGGAGGGCATACCAGCAACTTCGGCAAAGCCCCGGTTAAAAGGGCCTGTTTCGCTGCCGATCGCACCGGCCGCGTCATTCTGGACACGCTCTGGGAACAGTGCCTGCAGCGCGATATTAAATTTTTTAATGAATATCACGTCTTATCCCTGATTATTGAAGATGGGCACTGCTGCGGTGTCGTCGCTTATGAACTGGCCAGCGGTGAACTGCATACATTCAACGGCAAAGCCGTTCTGCTGGCGACCGGCGGTGCCGGCAAAATATTTAAGACCACGTCCAATGCATTCGCTTCAACCGGTGACGGTATGGCCCTGGCATATCGGGCCGGTGCTCCACTGGAAGACATGGAATTTGTGCAATTACACCCCACCGGAATTTACAAACTCGGAATTCTGATCAGTGAAGCGGCACGCGGTGAAGGCGGCATTTTGCGCAACAGCGACGGGGAGCGTTTCATGGAACGCTATGCTCCGGTTATCAAAGACCTGGCGCCCAGGGATATGGTTTCGCGTTGTATTCTGGAGGAAGTCAGAGCCGGCAAAGGCATAGACGGCAAAGATTATGTTCATCTTGATATGACTCATCTGGGCGAAGAGATCATTAATACCAAGCTGGCCGAAATAACTGGATTTGCCCGCACTTATGCCGGCGTTGATGCCACCAAAGAACCCATTCCGGTTCAACCGACCTGTCACTATATGATGGGCGGCATTGCCACTGATGTGGATGGACGGGTAGTCCTCGACGCCGAAGGTACGCCTTTCAAGGGCCTGTACGCCGCCGGTGAGTGTGCCTGTGTATCGGTTCACGGCGCCAACCGTTTGGGGTGCAATTCCTTGTTGGACACTTTGGTGTTCGGCCGTCGATCCGGCATCGAAATCCGCAGGTTTGTTCAAACCGTCGATATGCCGGCAGCTGCCCCTGGCCATGCCAAAAAAGAGGCTGCCCGGATTGCAGAATTGATGAACCGGGATGGGGAAGAAAAAACCGGCAGTGTCATGGCCCGGATGCAGGAAATCATGATGGATAAAGCCTCGGTTTTCCGGTTGGAAGCCGGCTTGACCGAAGCCCTGGAAAAAATCAGAGAGTTACGCAAATGCTACCGGAATATATCCCTGCAGGATAAAGGCAGCTGTTTTAACCGGGATTTGCTGGATGCGCTCGAACTGGGCCACATGCTGGATCTTGCGGAAGTTATTGCCATGGGCGCTTTACATCGCGAGGAAAGCCGCGGGGCACACTGCCGGGAAGATTATCCGGATCGCAATGATGAGAAATTTTTGGTTCACACTCTGGTGCGTCATACGGACGATGTTCCTCATATTTTTGAAAAAGGTGTCACAATAACCCGGTTCCAACCCAAAGAAAGGAAATATTAAAATGAAATGCACCTTTATCATTTACCGTTTCGACCCTGCGGTTGATAAAGAAAGCCGGTATCAGGAATATAGCGTGAAAGCCGAGCCCACGGACAAAATACTGGACTGTCTCAATAAGATCCGGTGGGAACAGGACCCCACTTTGGCCTACCGATATTCATGCGCCCACGGGATATGCGGTTCCGATGCCCTGGTCATTAACAGCAGAGTTGAACTGGCCTGTCAAATGCTTGTCAGAGATTTTAAAACCGGGAATAATTTTGTCATTGAACCGCTGCCCTTTTTTAAGGTTGTCAAGGACCTGGTAGTCGATTTGGAACCCTTTTTTGAAAAACATCGCTCCGTCCGGCCCTATCTGATCAATGAGCAACAACCGCCGGAGCAGGAGAGGCTGCAGGACGGCAAAACCCAGGAGTTTTTTGAGCCTGCGCTGCGCTGTATCCTCTGCGCTTCCTGCACTTCATCCTGTCCGATTACCCGGACCAATCCGGATTATGTCGGACCGGCGGCCCTGTTGCGAGCTTTCAGATACATCTTCGATTCCCGCGATGCCGCCTCCGATGATCGGCTTGAAAAAATCAACGATAACAATGGGGTCTGGGGGTGTAAATCGTTGTGGTGGTGCACGGATGTCTGTCCCAAGGGTATTCCGATTACCAAGTGTTTGGGGCAGATCAAGCGGGTGATTAAAAAAAAGGAGAAAGCATCTGGTTGATTGCTGGTTACTGGGTGCTGGATACCGGATGCTGGTAGCTTGATTCTGGATATTTGATGCTGGATACTGGGTGCGGGTGTTTGGTTACTGATCCTCGGATAGTCATATATATCGCAATTTTATCTGTTTCATTTGCAATAGCATAGATCGAATTTAATTTTAATGTATCCTGTCTGAGATATTTTGTTACCCTGAAAATTCAATCACAAATATTCATTTATCAATATTCATTCAACATTTGTTACAGGAGCATAATATGTTCAAACTCAAACCATTGTCCGGAGAAGCAATTCCGGCCGCTCTTGAAAAAGCGACCTGTTACCGTTATTTGAACGAGCCTGCCGAAGCCGAAAGCATCTGCCTGGATATTTTGGAAGTCGAACCGGGCAATCAACAGGCCCTAATTACGTATATTCTTTCCCTGACCGATCAATTTGAACGCGATTTGAGTAAACCTTTTCCAAAGGCCCGTGAGGCGGTCCGGCAATTGACGGATGATTACTGCCGAATATACTACCGCGGGATAATCTGTGAGCGCCGCGCCAAGGTTCATTTTGAACGTGGCATCCCGGGATCCGGACATCTTGCCTATGACTGGTTCCGACAGGCCATGGACGCTTACGAAAAGGCGATAGACAGGCGACTGTCGGGCAACGACGATGCTATATTGCGCTGGAACGCCTGCGCCCGGGTCATCATGAACAATTCTGATCTGGTGCCGGCCGAACACGAAACCGGGGAACAAATGCTGGAGTAATGGTCCAGGGTTCAGAGGTTCAGGGATTCAGCGCTGCCGTTGGCCTGAAAAGCGGGCAGTTTAATCGAAAAGAAACTAATAGAGAACATTGAATATTGGATGTTCGAAGTTGGACGTTCGATTTTCGATGTTCAATATTTTAAATGTTCCGGACAGACAGAGATTCATACGGGATGTTCAGGGTCGCCGGTAGCCGATTCCATTTTAAATTATAACCCGGAACGGTGAACCCTGAACCTGTGGATCTCACCCAGAAAGGAGATTGCTATGACAACAGAAAATCCCCTGGCAAGGTTTAAATTTTTCAGTGAAGTTAAGCCTGATGTCCTTGAGTCGATTGCCCGCATTGGCAAGATATCTAAGCATAAAGCCGAAGAAATCATCTTTCGTTTTGACGAACCGGCAACACATCTCTATGGCGTCATGGAGGGTGAAGTCGATTTAAGCGTTGTTTTCAAGGACAAGGTGTTGAAGACCGAAATCAAATATGAAGAGGCCATTCAGGCCAGTATTGTGGAAGAGGAGAAATCGATTGTCGTTGATTCTGTGCTTCCGGGCCAGGTATTCGGGTGGGCTTCTTTGGTTGGAGCCGGGTGTCGAACCGTCACTGCCCAATGTTCACAGGCCAGTCGCATATTTGTCCTGCCGGCGACCGAGTTGAAAACGATGTTTGAAACCGACAATGCCCTGGGCTACGTGATTATGAAAAAGTTGAGCGATATAATCTCAAAACGGCTTCAAAAACGGACCGAGAAGTTGATCGAGACCTGGGTGGAGGCATTTGATGCTGATGAGATTTAATACCTGAATCTTGCATGATAATTAATGAAAACTTGAATGATATGAAATAATAGCAGGCGGAATTAGCGACGAATGGAGTTTTTTGATAATGAAAGCCCTTTATTTTGATGAACATGGCGAGTTGGATGCTGTAAAATTCGGAGAAGTGCCGACCCCTGAACCGGGGGCGGGAGAAGTCCTGGTGCGGGTGAGAGCCTGCGCCCTAAATTTTCTGGATATCTGGGTGCGACGGGGATGGCCGGGTCTCAAACTGAAAATGCCCCACTGGTGCGGTGCCGACGTTTCAGGCGAAATAGTCGAACTGGGAGATCAGGTGACGGACTGGCAGGTGGGACAGCGGGTCGTGGTAGATCCCGGCGTCAATCTGGTTGAAGATGAAAATGTGCGACGTGGTGAGGATAGCGTCAGTCCCGGCTATCATGTCCTGGGCGAACACATGCCGGGCGGGGCGGCCGAATATCTGGCGATATCGGCCAAGAATCTGTCAGCCATACCCGATGGGATTGATTTTCCCCACGCAGCAGCCCCCCTGCTGGTCAGCCTGACAGCCTGGCGCATGCTGCTGCATCAAGCCCGGCTGCGGGCCGGCGAATCCGTGCTGGTGGTCGGCGCCGGCGGTGGTGTGAACAGCATGGCCATCCAGATTGCTAAGTTGGCCGGTGCCTTCGTTTACACCGTGGCCAGTAATGCGGTCAAGGCCGAACAGGCCCGGGCACTGGGTGCCGATGTCGTACTGGATCGATCCCGGGTCGACTGGGGCAAGGAAATCTACCGGTTGACTTCAAGACGGGGGGTCGATGTGGTGGTTGATAATGTGGGTCAGGCCACAATCACCACCAGTATGCAGGTGGTCACCCGGGGGGGACGGATTGTGATTGTCGGCAATACCAGCGGCCCCAAGGCTGAGATTGACATGCGTTATATTTTCGGCAAGCAAATCAGCCTGATCGGCAGTACCATGGGGTCGCATCAGGATTTCCGCGACGTACTAAAGATACTGTGGGCCGGCAAAATCAAACCGGTCATCCACCAGGTAATGCCGCTGAACGAGGGTATCGAAGCCTATAAAATGATGCAGGACGGCAAGCAGTTCGGGAAAATTGTTTTGGTACCTTAAATCTAGGCTGATATACAGAGCAATCTGATAAGGTACATGTAACTGCTAGTAATGCCGGTTCGGAAGCGGCCGCGACCATCCATGCTGATTTTAACATCGTGTTTTTTGAGTGTCCCGGTAAAGTCCTTGCTGGTAAACTGGCTGCCCTGATCGGTATTAAAAATCTCAGGCCGGCCATACCTGCTCAGGGCCTCTTGTAGCGCTTCAACACAAAAGTCCGACTCCTTCGTATTGGATACTCGCCAGGATAGCCCGAGGAGAACGGGCAGTTGAAGACAGGTGGCAAGGAATTTTAGGTCAGATTGTTGATGTACCGAAAAGGATATTTGTAGATCTCACAATTTTAACCCGCCTCCTTTAGTGTCTCAGTTTTTGTCCGTTATCTATAGTTTCCTGATATCGGGATCGGTTATTTGATTTCGAAGTATCGTTTGATGTTGGAAAGCCTCTTAAGAAATAAAGACGGCTAAATTAACAATGGCAACAACGTTGAATCAAAGCTTTAATATATTCAGGCCTATATACCAAAAAAAGGCTGATGACAATTTTTAATGCTAAAACAAGGTGTTAGCAAGCTTTCCGAATAATGGCTTAAAAATGAAATTAGGCGGACTTTCAAGGCGTTACGA
>Ga0056115_1000820_pt1 | contig 13982 bp, 5 predicted proteins | sample WorMetOlspDAHAB1_FD_77007 | JGI IMG/M metagenome (GOLD analysis project Ga0056115, IMG submission 77007) | Marine gutless worms symbiont microbial communities from Max Planck institute for Marine Microbiology, Germany - Olavius sp. DAHAB.1 ...
CTAGCTGCTGCCTTGTTCAAATACGGGACAAAAGACAGTCTCTGCAGATTGGCACTCCAGAGGAAACCTCGTTTGTCAATTCTCACCAACAGTAACATGCAAATGCTTTCATTTTGCCATCTGAAGATTTTTGCAAAATGCATATGTACTTTAATAAAAGTGACGTATCATTGTCTGTATCACTAGACTAACTTGACCAGACTAGCTAGACTAAGCTAGTCATTATGTAGTATGTACCTACTGGTACCTTATCTGTAATTGCATAGGCCTATTAGTTTAGAATATTAAAATTTCATCAAAAGAAGATCAGCTTCAAACGTCAATATCTCTTATTACAGTAATGGTAATAAAGCTTTTGCTTTGCAGTTTCAACTAAGTGGCATGGAAATTTGCCATAACAGTGTAGTGCAATTCAACTGATGATATATTTTCCTGTTGTATTCGTCGACATTACTGTGCAGTTGCTCATTGCTGCAGCGGAGTTTGTTGAGGCTGATGCATGCTCATAGTGTTGTTTCTGTAGCATCGCAACAGAGCTTCACGTCAGCGAGATACACAGTCAAGTGGAAATATTCCTCCTTCATCGATTGAAGACAACAATGTGTACACGACTGGTTCGTTGAAGCACATCGTTTGCTTTGAACAACTTTCCAAAAATTTTCTTTACTGGCTTCATTCGGCGCTCGTTCTCTGTCGCCGTGCCCGACGCCTGGAACAGTCTTCCTCTGGTGATCAGATGCATCGTCGTGCCTTCCACCTTCAAGCGTCGTCTGAAGGTTCAATTGTTCTCGTGAGCCTACGACGTTTCTCTTGACATTTCTGACGACTAGACCGTCACTATGCTAAACAATTTAGGATTCTCGTTCGCTCTCATCTGCTTTTATTTTGCTTTTACTGTTTTTCTGTTCTATTTTTTTTCATTGTTAATCACCGTCACCGTCGTCCGTATTTTGTAGTGGTGCTATACAAATTTGGTCGATTGATTGATTGATTGAAATATACTAACAGTGTTACTCAGTTTGTTAATGATATGTGTTTGAATGGAAAAAAATGTTTAAAAAGCTAAAGGAGTTACAAGTTGAATATGTGTGACGTGTTTCTCATCTTAGGTATCATTGAAAAGATGCAGCAGCTCTATCGCCAAAATCATCATTTCGAGGAGATATACGTTTGCAGTCCGACCGACCACTTTGTGTCACAAGGTCACAACTGCGGCTTTCGCAACCTTCAGATGTTGCTGTCTTGCCTGATGCAAAATGCTGCTTACCTCCATCAAGTATTCAGTGGTAGGTGTGGTTGGTTGTGGTCGATTTCTTTTTCCTACTGTTATTGTGTTATTTTTGACAACAAAGTGTATTGTTGCGAAGTCTGGTCATGTTGTTGTTTTTGCACAGCACCAAATTCACTTATACGTGTTGTTGCAGTGTGGTTAGTGTGGATTTGATGTTTTATGAGAAATAAATGCCGTGTCGTGCAGTCCGTAGATGGTGACATATTATACATGCTTAACATGTCTTTAAGCGAGTTAAGTATATATAACTGAGGAAAGAACTACTGTATTAACAATTGTTAATTGTTTTTGTTTAAATTGTTGATTTTTAGTGCCGTATGCTTTATGACAGTTGTTCCAAACCTGGGGTATGAGTATGTGTACTAAACTGCGAAGCCGGGTATACGCAAAGATATGGGAAATAATGTGTTGCTTTCATGACATATGACAACGTCTGTAAAACTTGTATGATTTATGTTGTGTGTTTGCAGGTCGACCGTTGATGCCGTCGGTGTACAAGCTGCAGCAGCTGATAGAGTCTGCATGGTCTGCTGGTTTTGACCGGGCTGGATGGCATCAGCTTGGTGGTAAAGTAGTTGGAACTCGTAAGTGGATTGGTGCTACTGAGATATACGCCGTTTTGACTTTCCTTGGCGTTAGGTAAATGATTTGTTTATGCCTTGTTTGCTGTTCACTTTTAATCATTTTTGCGTGTACTTGTGAAGAATTTATGTTGTGAATAAGCATGATTATAATTCGTTTAATTTAGGCACTGGACCCGTAGCTGGAACATATGATGAAAGATTTTTGTCAAATCTGCCCTTAGATCTCTCTTGCTTTTTGCTACATCGTGACTAAATTTTAGCATTCAAATCTTTCACATTTCTGTGAAAGTTTCCGAATTTTTGTTGCATTGAGTGAGGGGGCCATAATATTGACGTTTATATTCTTCGTTACAGAAGCTATAACGCCTGGTTTCCAGCGTTCCGTTTCCGTAACCGTTTCCGTAAAAACCGTGTCCGTACCTGCCGTTTATGCCGTTGCTGCTGGGGCGTGTGCGCGGCAATAGCGCGGCAGGCCCAGGAGGCAAGGCGCCGAGTTTCCCGCGCAAAAGAGTGGGCGGAGCTCCAAGCGCATATGAACGGCAGGTACGGAAAAATAGAACTCGATCCTCTATGAACGGATGAATGGCAACGGCGAACTTACGGGAACGGAGAACGTTATTTTTTACGTAAGCTACGGAGTTCTTACGGAATTCTTACAGATGAACGTAATTATTGCGTAATTTGCTACGGAAACGGATACGGAACGCTGGAAACCAGGCGTAAGGCAGATGGCAGTGCGCAGTTGTTTTATTGCAGATGTAAAATTGTCGATTTCCACAAGCCAACTGGCAGTGGCGCCACTCATCCACGTATGATGGAGTGGGTGAGAGATTACTTTCATAGTGGACGGGGAAAATTTCTTCCGCCTCTGTACTTTCAACACCAAGGTGTGTGAACATAGTTGTTTTGTAAGTATGCACATTTCTCAGTTGAATCTAAATCAGTTAGCACCTGTTGTTGAATTACAATTGCATGATGAATGGGATGGCTCATTATTGCTTATCGGTGGACTTGCACATTGTTGGCGGAGTATATGCTGGGACTGGACACTGTGGCATGTTAAATTGGATAAAGTTATTGCACCTCTGGTTCACATTCTATTACATTAACATTAATTGTTAACTCAAATATGAGTCAAACCTTGTCTGTTACTTGGCCCATGGAATGTTTATTACTAAGTGTCGCAGTGGTCTAGTGGTAGCATACTTGTCTGTGGCACGAGAGGTGCCCGGATTGAACCCACGCTGCAGACAGTTTCTGTTTTTCTCAAAAATCACTGCGATACGCATCTTTGGGCATACTTACTGCAGTGCCTAGGTCGACTCAGCCTTCTGCCCTCTGAAGGACAGTAAATGAGTCTCAGCCTCATGGTTGAATAATAATACATGGCGATGGGTAATGTTTGGTCTATATCAGCCTACAGCGGACTCAAAGGTCTAGTTTGCAGGTTGGCCTAAGAGTTGGCGCTACTTGCCGCTGACTGACTTTTGCTCAGGGGACCCGAAGTGAACTCTGTGACACTATAAATATCAGCCTGTATATTATCATTGCGTCAATGACCCCAGATCTTGTTGAAGTATTATGCCATAATGTGCTCCCAAAATGCAGTATATAGAATACTGGCCAACATTCAGAATTCTGAGGCTCAACATAGTTGGAGTAATCTGACTAATCTCCAAATGTTGTTTTGAGTGGATGTGCTGAAAACTTGTTTTACCCACACCATTTCCTGGCCAAATGTCATATGTAATATCAGGGTAATATCATTTTTATTGTTCTTGATTAACTATTGAGTTTTTTACTGCAAGCTGTCACCAGTCAAGTGACTGGCTGCGAAGACGCCTCCAAACGACCTAAACTGTTGGGTAGAGCACGAAATGACACCATTACATTCTTGTTTTAGATAGTAAGTGCCTTGCATAAGAATGCCACAAGACTTGTTTGATGAGCAGGACACAGTCGAACAATTGTCGGTGTGGAGGACCGGCAAATGACAGATGGAAGACTGCAGCTGCTGGTTTTCGATCCCGGCTGTCATGAAATGAAACGATTTCGGACGTCAACTGACACTAGTTCATTGATGCATCTTGTGAAGAATGATGTCAGTTCTTTTAAGGCTCGGCAGTACCAGATACTTTCAGTCGAGGGCCTTATCAGCGATAATGAGGACTACTTGGCGAGTTCATTTTTTTAGTAGTCGCCTCTCAAGCAGGGTTTTATGTCTAACTTTTGGTTAGTGTGTGCTCGACAAGTTTTGGGTGTCAGGGTTCTGAAATTGAAATCAAATTAAATTGAATTAAAGCCTTGGACTGTCGGAGTGTTCCACTGTAAATGGGGTGCAGTAGGAGGTATAAATAAATCACTGCTCATGATCTAGTCATGTCAGTCTGAAACTGCTCTTGTTGGTTATTGTTTACATAGTTGCACAATAAAATGCAGATGCAAATTAAATGCAAGTTCTCAGTGGAAATACGCTAATGCTAAAATCAGTCACTCTTTCTATATGCATGTGTTAATTATAGCTTATAAGACCCTTATGTCAGCATGTGTAACTGTTTTTCCTCTGCTCCTGAACCAAATCGGACACAGTGTCAGATGCCATTGTATAAGGTCTTTATTAAGGTAAAAATGTGTCTGCAAGTCTGACACTCAGAATATGGATATTTATCTACATGTAACACAATTTTAGTCCATAAAAGATGAAGCCACCGAGTTTGTCAATTTCATTGTCACTTTGTAGAGCATCGCCAATTCACCACTCTTGTCCCTGGTACGTTTGGAATAAGTAACGCAAGAACAAATTTAAACACGACATTTATTGCATAATAACGTCTCGTGAGGACACAATAGGTTGCTAATTTTAACATGTTAAGTGCTTTGTGATACTCGAGTAATTTTCGTAATTGTGTTATTTTTGTAGAAACGCAAAATTGTTACGTCGACTCGCATTCCGTGAATGTTCGAACGATGAATTGCGTGCACTCAACCAGATCTCAAACTGACCTTGCACGTTATTTGAAAATTGAACGAAATTATGTTCGTTCTGTCATTCTCAAAAGATTAAGCGCACATTTTAGTTACTTCACTCTACAAAACCTCTCCATATTTGCAGAAAACTAGTCTGAGCTTATATAACGACTGTGATTGAAACTGCCCAGTATATTGTTATTTTGTGTCTCAGCAGGGAGATGAATGTTGTGCAATGACATTTAATGTACGAGAATTTTTAATATATTACATTTAATAATCTTATGTATGTCCATGCATATTTAATGCATTTCCTTTCTGCGTGTATCAAAATGCATGAACAACTTTTTTGTTATAATTTTTACAATTTGGATTTGTTATTAATCCGTGATGATCTACAGTAGGCTTGTAAACTTTGAACAGCAATTAAGTGGCTTACATAGCAGTACTAACAGGTAACATAATACCATTTTTATATCGCTCTGTAAAGACTAAGGTCAACAGAGTTTTTAAGAAAATTTCTGTAACTGGCCAACATGCTATGAAGGAGACGCCAATCAATTATGCTGATAGTTTTGGAACTGCTCGTAGGACAGTTTGTCAGACACTAAAGCAGTATGCACATTTTGTTTGTACTAGTCTCAGCATGTAAAATTGCACGGGAAACTATAATTAACTGATCTCTGTGATCTTATTGCCTTCCGTACTTTCCTGAGTGCTACCAATATCATTAAAACTATTTGACGTTACTCGCTAAATTATAACAGTGCATCACATCTGACAATGCACCAACACTGTAGAATGCTGTTGGCCCTGCAGCATTTAAGAGCTGTGTCATGATGATTATGGCTCTAGCTATCACACTAAATGTATGAAAGTAATCAAACATTATGGCAATCTATGCTCAGCTGCTCATAACGTCGATGCAACCATGAAAATTCACACAGTTATCAACTCGACAAAATGTTGCAGAAGCACCAATATCACAGAAGTCTTAAATATCGCACCACTGTCTTGAACACACAAGGCACGGTCATTTGCATGTATTATTTACACAGCAAGGAAACGACTAGCGATAGTTAATGATGAACAGAACTGAAAAACGGGTGACAAAGTGCATCGGCAACGGTGATCCGCTCTCGAGGCTTGTACTTCAGCATCTGGCTGATCAAGTCCATCAGTTGACGCTCTTTAACGCTGCCGGTCATCACATACGACTACAATAAAAACCTTATGTATAGAAAATTATGAAGATATAATTACTGATAACTTTCGTTCAGCACTAGCGAAAACATCATTTATGACTGACAAAAAAGTTGCTATTTAAGTAACTGATATCATGCTGTATACTGTACGCTAATAAAAAATGTATACTGTTAAAAAGAATAAAGGTTAACACAAAGTTTAAGGCACTCAATTAAACTTTTGGAAGTTAACTATTATTAAATATTTTCTACATTATCACCAAGGAAATAATTGAAGTACAGCAATCGCATTCTACTGGCTGATTGCCATTCACAACATTTAGCCAACACAGCACCAACAATGCAGACAAGAAATGCCATTGCCATAATTATTACTTTTGCAACAGCAACTACCGATATGAAACAAAATCTGAAGCAAGATTGTACGTAATTGTGAACACGCCTACCTTCAGTGGCTTGTAACGTCGATTAACTCTTCTACCACTCGAACTGTGAACGTTCCACGCCAACTTGTCCTTCACGAAATACCGAGTTTTCCTGCAAAATTTCACACCAAAACAGTTTAGAGTGAGCGAGCTTAACATCACACCCAACACAATAGGTCTTTTCACAGCTGCGACAGTAACGTACCTACTAGACCTATATTATAATTGGCGCCAGTCAAATGGGGCGAGCCAATAGAGTTTAATGCCCCACGACACTATATCGGTCATTTCGGAGGCAGAGAGTAACATGACTTATTTGTCACACACTACAAATTCAAACACAATGAATTTAAATTCCAGCTGACACTTGGTATCTCTGCAAATCATTGCAGCTAACGGTTACTATTCACACACATTTTCTTTAAGTATGAAATAATGGGTGAATAAAAGTATATGTGCATCGGTAGTCATAGGACGGTGAAAGTACTGGCAGCAACTAGTGGAGTAGCTGCCAGACCTCGAGACCACTTGTTAGAACTGTCTCGTAAATGAACACAGGACTTTTTCGTGAAGAGTGACCACTGTCACTTTCCCACACAACAGCAATAAACATCTAACACAAACACGGTACAGACAAGCAGACGCTGCATAGACAGTAACATCTGTTGCAAAGGAGCTCATCACCTTCCAGCCAGAAATTAACTTAACCTAGCATACAACCCATGTTGGCTGGCTCAAATTAACAGCCAGTGCCTTTCGACTTGCGCCAGTCGTGGTCGAACGGCACACAACTAAGCAGAACTCACTGTTCCTTCTCCAGTGGTGGCTGAAACCATCATAAGTACTTATCGCTCTTACCCATGGAGGGATGGCCACGCTGAGTGGGACTGGAAAATATAGCGACATTATACCTGCCAAGTACGGTCACCAATCCGAGTACTATACAGAAGAAGTGGTGATAATAGATCGGCTACAAAAACGACGACAACAAACCCATACCGACCTCGTCTTTCGGATTAAGCTTCGTGGAACTGGTCCCAGTATGCGTTCCATGATGGCCAAGTGCTCACAACTGTCATGCGTCTGTCACAATAACATGTTAAAAGCGGCATTAACCATAAAGTAGTAAGTGCGTTATTCATATTGTACTGTCAAGACTCGGAGCACATTTGTGGCTTAGCAGGTGGTAAAAGCAGCGAGTCTTTAGGTTACGTCTAAAAGCAGTCACGAACAGAGGGTGGTAAGGTGTTCCAAATTATTGGGGTATGGAATCATCCAATGGATCGTCTAATTTAAGTATCGCATGTTATTACTGCCCATACACTGTAATACAACATGTGCTCCACATCAACACTTTCATACAGCACACAGAGAGCTCAACAGAAAACAGACGGTTAAAACTATACTATCAGATTAACTACAAAACTTTATACACTATTGACTGCACAAACTGTGAGCAAAAATAATGAGCATACATCAAACAAAGTGTGGCCTGTGTAGAGTTCAAACATAATGCAGCCAATACTCCAGACATCACTCGGATAAGACCAATTAAGCTCTGCAAACACACAACACCACCCACATGATTAATAATTCTCCAAGCTTAGGTCTATATACATGGCAGTGGCTGCCATGGCTTGAAAAACCAGATTCGTGAAAAATGAAAATGAAACCGCCTATTTCAGTGAATTTGTAAACCAATACTATACACCAGAAGTGGCAAAGATCGCTGCACCAACTTTACACCATACCAAAGTTACAATACTGCCTCAAAGTACAACACAATATCGTCTAAAATATTCTTACAGCATTTCAAAAACCACTATACAATCTACTGCATCTATCAAATCAGCTCATAAATGACCGTTTTACTGACACAATTCAGCAGATCAACGGAAGTACTTACCTAAAACAATTTCTGGAGCACGATACTGCCTTGTACCGATAACCGTAGAATGTGATTCATTTTGCAATGTAGCAGAACCAAAATCAATGACTTTAACGTCAGTGTTCAGAACACTCCGGTAGTCACGACATCGCTGAGAACACAAGATATAATTACGTTTGCAATGTAACTCGTTTAGCACGAGCATAGATTGCATCAGTTATTATGCAATGTTACCATGTTACCAGTCTTACTAACTCTTACAAAAATATATCCCAGGAATCAAGAAGATACTCCAGTGCAATACTCTTTCTATATACAAATCGTTTTTAAAACAAAAACTCGCATATGCATACAAACTATATTACGCTCCTATTTTAAATGAACTGAATTTGGTAAATTTTGCTATAATTTTCAACATTTTATCACCGTTGGTTAACACCAAACAAGTTACATCTATTGCAGTAGTTGCTAGAACAAACTGAATCATAAACTGAAACTTAATGCAAACTCACGTTTCTTGCAGCCAGTGGCGTGGGATCACTACATAGATCAAAAGACGAGTCCTGGAACAAGATGTTTTCTGGCTTGAGATCGGTATGTATCAGCTGATGGTCATGACAAACTGTTAACACGTTACAGTTCGCATAAGCATAAAATATTAACAGTACAGCCACCTCATAATAGCAGACTTTATACTAATCACTGTATGTAATTACAAACAAAACATACAAACAAAACATCAAAATATTATCGTAGTTCAAATTTCTATGGTACCCGATGCTATACAGCAAATATGGAAAATTTAAGTGCCTTTTATCCTCAAAACATTCAAGATAACACTTAAAAAACCGATGACTATTACCAACACAAGAAAAAATACAGTAACATGAGGTAGGCCTATTACAATAAAATCATATATGTGGCAAAGTTGTGAAAATCTGTAAATAAAGTATAGTCAAGCAAAAAAACTGCATGCTCTGTACATGGCGACATTCGCTAAATAAAACTGCCACATGTTAATGAATACTGTTTCCTTTTTATAAACACATTAAAACAAAAGTTGAATATACTTACATTTTATAGCTTGGCACAGCTGGTAAGATATGTTCTGGACTTGATCAAGTGTAAATGCACGATAGCAGTTTCGTTTCTGAAATTGAAAAAAATCGAAAAACTTCCTATCAGCTGCTCAGTTCAATGTCAAGACCACTAAGGAGATATATTTCTTCCAACACTGAAAAGTATAAGATACATAAAACATCTAGCAAAACACGCGTCAAAAGTTCATACTGAAAAATGCTAATAATTTTTTTAAAATGCTAATAATTTAACAGACCAAATGTATCTGAGAAAAGACATTCCGTATCCAGTCTTCAGTTACTCACAAAACACTTGCACACTAAAAACAGCAGTACGTACCAAGAACTCGTACACGCTGTGACCAAGCTTGTCGAACACAATGCAAATATGTCCACGGAAGTCGAACCAGTCAAGCATGCGAATGCAGTGACTAAAGAGAACACATAAGCAAAGTAAACTATACCGATTCACTGCAAGTCTGTGACAGCAAACCGGCAATTAATAAAAATGTGTTTACAGCAACAGACACTCATATGTGAATGTGCTTAATGAACATTGCTGTTGTTAACAGTGGCAAAGGTGAAATAGGGTGAGGCACAGTGTTCACAAGATATGTAATGACATGACAAATTAGACAGCCTCAGAAAACAACAAACTTCAAAAATGACTTACTGACTGCTTAATTGGGGTTTAATGGCACTATAAGCACAATAAAGCTATATCATGCTTTCGAAAAAATATAGTTTAAAGGTTGGTATCAGTGAGACAGTTAAAAATATTAGATTTCGGAGTTTGCAATAATATGTGTGAAAGTTGAGAGTTAGGGAAGTATTGTTTTTAGTGTGTTCACGTCAAAACTTTCAAGTTCAAAGTTCACATATTTAGCTATATATACATAACAAGACATATACACTACTTAAAGACCCTCTATCCTCTAATTCAAACGTTAACATAAAAAAGTGCGGACTTTATGAAACAGCTCATCAAACTTGCAACAGCATACACTAAGTTTGCACATCCATGCACATGTGCAAAATACACAAAAGGAACATACACAATAACTTAACTTCGAATCGCAATAGCATCAGAATGATACTCACTGTCTGTTCTCAGGATCTAGGTCGTTCAGCCTCTGTAGTACTTTCACTTCGATTACGGCCAAGTCATAGTAGTCGGACATCTTGCGGACAATCTTCACAACGCATCGTTTTCCACCTCTACAAGCAGACAGCCGTAACTACATTACCACGTCACGTGTTTTCAAAAAGTAATAAAAATAGAAATGCACTGCCGTAACATAATGGGAGGTGGCTTACCTGACCAGCTTTTCAAATTTAATTTTCAATGAAACGTTGGGACAATTTTTACGTCAAAAGAAAATAAATATTTGCAGATTGTAAAAATATCAGGTCTTTACTGAAGATAGCAGGATATCCTTTAACTTTTAAGCACATATTTATTCCATGCAAATGTAATTATGTAAGTAATATAAAAATCCAAATTCTTTTTTATGTATAAATACCACTCTGTGTAATTTATTTTCAATAATAGACAAATAACACATACAATGCATACACTGTATTGAACTTAAGAAAAACTGTATAAAGTGTTTTGTCTAGCAATTAATATATCATGTCATGCGATACCATCTTACCGTTCCAAGTCTTTACAGTCGACAACTTTTCCAAAAGTACCTTCTCCAAGTAATCGACCTAGTTCATCTGCAACAGATTAAAAACAGCACATCAGAACACATTATAACTAAAAATGCATTCACTAAATGATTCTTGGCTAACGTGTACTCTGTGCAAATAATCAGTAAAAAGACAAACCTGTAAATTATTTTCAGTAGAGTAGTAAAGTAATAAATTGCACAATTTTGACCAGAAACACAACGAAAGATACTGACAGCAACAATAACTGCATTACTGAGAAATTGTAGTACTGAGCAAACGACAAATCAGACATGTCTGCAACTTATGATTAACAATGTTAATGTCACTTCACCAAACATATCTGAATCTAAACACTAATAGGCTGTCTATCTGGATGAAAACATTGCATCCTAATCAACAAATGAACAAAAGACTATACATCTAGAGTGCAGTACGTCGCCGTGGTTGTAAACAAGATGTCCTTCCTTGTCATCCTCAGCTCTACGCCTATTCGCACTAAAGCCTGAGGGTTTGTGGTCGCGGTAGATGCTGCTGGTCGACTGCTGTTTCCGTCTCCTATGTCGGCTGCTTCGTCTCGTGCGCACCTGATGACCCGATCGTCATTACAAGGAAGCCGACGTTGAGCGGCCATGTCGCAGACAGTCGGACAGATCACCAGCGACACGGGGAGGCGGACAGCAGATTGCCGCAAAATGTACCCGTCGTCAGCCGAATGACGCCCGCGCGTTGTGTCAATCAACCGATTCGCAGTCCCGCATAAGCCATTGTCGCACGATCACGCCCCACAGATTGTCGTTCGCAGGCAGCGAGGCATGTGATAAATAACGGTAATAGCAAACCGAAGTTAGGACGTGCACAACTTGCATTTTGCATTACAAAAAAAAGGCACGTAGAAAAACTGTGAAGTACAAAAACTACATCGATATTTGCAGCACTCTGCAGGAGAATACAGTCACTGGCCTTCAGTGTCCGACAGTCCTACTTAAATGCTCTTACTGTCAAAGTAAAGTGTACAGGATTTTTAAAAAGGTTTTTGCTTTGATTTTTTGTTTGGGTTTTCGTTATCTTTCAATCAGCACGCAACAGCAAGTTACAGTAAGACAACTGAGAAAAATAACACTGCATACACAGATCAAAGACAGACAGAAAATGACTCCATCTTCGCACGTAGCACAAGCAGTAAAGCATTTGTCTGTCTAATTGAAATACCCCTCCTCCCGTATAAAATAGTACTGTTCCTTCATTAACGTGCTGAATCTCACTGTGGGCATTGATGGGTCTGTACTCCACATTTCTGATTAGTTATAGAATTTTTCTGGTTGCTGTTCGATAGGGGTAAAATGCTGCACATCCATACCCTTCAGTCTCCTTTTTATACTGTGCTGTGAATATGTATATTTATTAAATATGAAGACTACAATCTTGTGACATTTTTTTCATCAATTTAGCTTATGCTACAAGTGCGTTTTAATAATCTTCCTTAATAACTTACTACACTATTACGTACAATGCATAAAATACCAGTTATAACCACTTACACTGTCGGGACAGTCACAAAACAGTCAACTGAACGAAACGAATAGCAAGAATCAGCACTCACGTGATCAGACCGTGTCATCTCAAAACCACTGTCAGAACGACCGTGACAACCACACCGATGCACACATCGGCTACGACCATGTTTAGCGTCGTGACAAGTGGAATCATAAAAACGACGCCTGCCACTCTGGAAGACTGTCTTTTTTCTGAAAGAAAATAATAACTACTGCTGTAAACCAGATAACATCAGTTCCATTTTTTGCTCTGCTTGGCACTCCGTAGACACGTCCCACGTCTTGCTTGACCACACAGTATAGCGATGTACCCAGATAACTCGTCAATTGCTGCTTATTAACAGAAAAAGCTGTGCCAACTACTTACGTGCAAACCAAACACGATATCTGTCACGCTCTTAATATACAACATTAGACTGCAATGATAACCACACTGATAACCACATAACCAATTTGCAGCAATGTTAACAGTTAGCACATTAATAGTAATACAACACTGATGTTATTACTATTTTTTTCAATTCATACCTCACTGAATTAGATGAGTCTCTAAGATCGACAAAGTCGCTATCAGAACTGTCCGAGTATCGAACACGTTTCACATTGGAATGCAATTCGTCTTCCTCGACAACAACATCTCTGTAGCATTTTCTTTTTCTCTCGCATAATATCTATAGCATCAACAGATTCACATTTACTTATATTGTTAAATACAGATCTAGACTGGCTAGAAAATTAATGGCGTCAGATATCACCGAGGCCACATACTGTAAAGTTGATTATTAAATAAAATTATGTGGTCAAAAAGGTATGCACAAAATGACCGGTCAGTTGTAAAATGTCTGGGGTGTCATCTAACGACAAATTTAAGAATCTGAGACAGCACTGGAAAATCCATTCTATTCCAATAAAAAACCATTGACCGCATCGAAATCAACCAACAGATGCAGTCACTATACTGTATTGAATAATCCTACTAACTAGTTGATGGTCTTTCTGCATGAAGCATGACACATTACAAAGTACAAACACCTGAGCCACCGAAATACTGGCTTTCCTGCCAAAATACCAACTTGCATCCAGTCAATTCGCGAACTGGTTGATTTGCCATCTATGAATTTTTAAAAATCACATTTTTTAGAGCGATCACTGTAACGGTGCAAGTTCCACCACCCCAGGGGCCCGATTTACAAAAAATCCCGAGTGCTACTTATGATAAGTGAAACTTGGACAAACTTATGATAACTGCGATTTACAGAGAACCTAATTACTAACTTATGACAACGGCAAAGGTGTCTTATGAAAATCTAACA
>Ga0056115_1000821_pt1 | contig 13976 bp, 10 predicted proteins | sample WorMetOlspDAHAB1_FD_77007 | JGI IMG/M metagenome (GOLD analysis project Ga0056115, IMG submission 77007) | Marine gutless worms symbiont microbial communities from Max Planck institute for Marine Microbiology, Germany - Olavius sp. DAHAB.1 ...
CTTTTATCTACTGTGATCTTTTTCTTTTACTCCTGCACACAATTAATGATTAATTCATTAATTAATTTCTGTTCAGCCGAAATTCGGCTTAAAAACCGTTCGGGTTATCAGACAAACTCTAATTTTTCTGATAACCATTCCTTTTAACAGATAACATCCTGATATTGCAGCACTCGTTATAAATATAGGAATTGGTATGACTATTGCTGTGAGAACAGTTTGACGTTAGAAGTTAGGCATAAATCAGACTGGTAAAGAAGCTGAATTTTAGCAAGGGGGAAGGATCCGATCTGTCTTTTATTAATAGCTGAGTTGGCTTGGATGGTGATTCAGCTCTTTTAAAGACGTGTTTTTACAAAAAGGCCAAAAAATTATCATGAGAAACGAGCTAAATAAAAAAATTGCCTTCTTATTTTTTATCGCTTTATTGGGATTTCCGAATATAGTTTTTTCCGCTGATTACAACCCACTTGCAGTAATTGTGAAAAAACTCCAATTCAGGGCTGAAGCTGGCGAATCTGATGCTCAATTTACGCTGGGCAAACTTTATTACTATGGGTTTGGCATTGAACATAATTTTACCGAGGCCATTAAATGGTTTCGAACTTCTGCTAACCATGGACACCCATCTGCGCAGTTTCTTCTCGGGGAAGCTCATGAAAAGGGAAATGGACTGGACAGAGACTATTCACAGTCCGCAAAATGGTATAAACGGGCAGCATTGGGAGGCCATTCTCTGGCGATTTACAGGCTATCAAATCTTTATGCTCATGGACTTGGAGTGCGTAAAAATATCATCAAAGCATATGCATGGAATAAGCTGATCACGCCGGGCAGATGGGAGATGGCGAAAAGCCTCAATATTGAATTGGAAAAAATCATGGATCAAGAGCAACTGAACCAGGCCCAAATATTGTCGATTGAGCTGAGAAATACAATTAGAGCGTCGCTACCATAATATCATCCTTGCGAGTTTCCAAGGCTGGGCGTTGCTGTCTTCTATATATTTTTAATATAAACTAGAAGGTTAAACTTTATGATACTCAAATGATATCGTACGACAGCAGGTAGTCGGTTTTCTCAGCGCATACTATCCGAATTCTAACCCGAAATTAATAACGGTCTAATTTTTGGTAAATATATTTTTCTAAAAACAGTTTTTTAGTTGCAAAATTCTATAAATGTTTTAGAATTTATGCAATATCGACATTATCGAAATTGAAGGTCAATTAGATCTAATTGATTAATAAAGCCCGTCTCAAATACGCGTCCATACGCCTTCTTTTCGCTGACCGCTGCCGGCCAATTTATGATTGGTGGCACTGGCAGCTTTTTTTTTACAAAATGGCGTCAATCGTTGAACGCGATCATCTAATTTTGAGATGGGCTCTTTAGTTTTCAGCCTCCCTGCCGATAAGACTTAAGCAGGTTAAGTTTTTTATTTTTAAGATTCTGTGCGACTGTGACGGTTGAATTTTTTTCGACTTTGCTGGACCAATTTCGTTGAAGAGGTGAAGAAATGATGCAATATACTACTTTTCTTTCAACCGAGGAGGTTGAAAAAATTCATGACGCTTCTTTAGAAATTCTGGAAAATATCGGTGTTCAGGTTCACCTGGAGAAAGCTCGCGATATTTTCGCAAAGCATGGCTGTAAGGTAAACAAAAAAAGCAAGATCGTAAGATTGCCTCGTAAAGTTGTAGAACTTTACCGTCAGGCATTTGTACCGCGTTTTACATTTCGGGGGCGCGGTCCCCATTTTGATCGTACTATTCCGAACGATCGACCCCTCATTGTCACGGTGAGTTCCGCCCCTAATTTGATCGATCCTGTCAGCGGCGAAGAACGACGCGCCACTTCAGATGATATCGCCGATATCGCTTTTCTGATCAACGAGCTGCCAGGTTATGATGTCTTTTCGATATCGACCCTGGCCGATGACGCGCCCGAGGGACAACTCAGCCTTTGGCGCTTTTATCCGGCGCTGAAAAACTGTCTGAAGCCGGTAAGAAGCAATACGCCGAATATGAAGGAACTGCTGCAGGTGCTGGAACTGGGCGCTCTGATCGCCGGCAGTGAAGATGCTTACCAAGAGCGACCACTGATTACTCATCACTGCTGTCCGGTTGTATCCCCGTTGACCATGGACGCCGCTATTACTGAACAGCTCATCTATCTGACCGAAAAAAGTCTACCTGTGTATTGTACGATTGCGCCCAACGGCGGTATGACCTCGCCCATGAGCCTGCTCGGCACCCTGGCGCTTGGTAACGCTGAGTTTCTGGTGGCAAGCGTTCTTATGCAAATGGTTCGGCCTGAAACTCCTCTGATCTATACGGTTTTATCTACAGTCGCGGATATGCGTAAAGGGAATTATGCGCCGGGTGGAATCGAAACCGGAATCATGCAAATGGGGCATTGCCAGATGGCGCGTTTTTACAATGTTCCTTGCGGCGGCTATATTGGTTTGACCAACGCCCACCTGGATGACGTCCAATCGGGTTATGAAACCGGCATGAGTGCTGCTTCGGCGTTGCTCGGCGGAGCTGACATGTTTAATATGGGGGGACTTTTAAGCAGTCTTTTGACCTTTGATTTCGGCAAGGCCGTTATTGATAATGAGATAGGGTTGATGCTCAAACGCATCCAACGGGGATTGGAGTTCAGCGCCGAGAATCTCAGCCTTGAATTGATCTCCAAAGTCGGCAACGGCGGCTCGTATATGGACCAGGCCGACACCTTCAATCGTATGCGAACAACGGCATTAATGCCCAGCATCGCGTTTCGTGATGTGCGCGCCGCTTGGGAGGAGATGGGAAAATCCGACGCCCATTCAAGAGCCCTGACTGAAGCCAAAAAGATCCTGACCTGTGACAATCCGGCGGTTATTTCACCGCAAGTAGATGCCAAAATTCGCGCTCGCTTTAAAGGCTTGGCAGCCGGCAACGCCGGTTGGAGTTAGGCCCTAACCCGGCGAAGCCGGAAATGAATATTGAAGATTGAAGAATGAATATTTATGGTATCGCTTCGCTCTGTCTTTTCAATTTAAATCGGTAGAATTGCCTAAAGATTCAGTCTGACAATGACATGATTCCTGCGCAAACATGATAGGATTATAATAGTTAGGCACTAATCCGGGCAAACCGGATAAACGATTCCTCCTGAAAAAAAATCAGGGAAGTTGAAAAATCCGGTTGCAATTCGATCTGTATACCTGTATATACATCTATAGTATTAAACACCGATAGATACCAAGTTAATGTTTTAATCCTTGTGAGTTTAGATACTGTATATAATAACAGTGTGTTAAGTTTTTTTTTCATTCTTTAGAAACCAAAAAATGAGAAAGCAAAATTTGAAAATCGTCGACGAATCCAATCCAATCCCCAAATATCTTCAAATCAGTGCCTGGCTAAAGGAGCTGATCCAAACCGGCCGTTACAAAGCCGATGAAAAATTGCCTTCCGAAGTCGAGCTTTCCACAATGTGCGGGGTCAACCGCAATACATTGCGTCAGGCAATCGGCGAACTCACTGCAGCCGGCCTGCTGAGAAAGGAAAAAGGGACCGGAACCTTTGTCAGCCGTCCGTCATCAAACGGGCTCAGGCATAAACTCGAGCGGATTTCGAGCTTTACGGATATGCTGGGTCAAAGCGGCCTCAAAGCCAAGACCAGAATCATCAGCAAACGGATCGAAAACGCCGACGATTATGTGGCCGGCAACCTTTTTTTAGGTTCCAGCAAAAAAATTGCCGTGATTAGACGGGTTCGGGCCGGTAACGGGACACCCTATATCTACGAGGAGAGCTACCTGCCGGCGCATAAGTTTGAGGGGATTCTCGAGCTGGACTTAACCGGCTCCATGTATGACCTGATGTCAAAGCACTTCAGTGTTGAATTGGCCCGGGGCAAACAAACCATCAGCGCCGTAAACCTGAGTTCGGAGATCGCCAAAATACTCAGCGTTCCGGTAAATTCAGCTGCCATCTTTGCGGAATATATCACATACGATGAAAAAAGCATGCCGATCGAGTTGCTGCACTCATATTACCGGGGAGACAAATATACCCTTGAAATAGAGCTCGGACGTTATCATGCCAAACCGAATGGTGTGAGCATGAAGGCGGAATAGATCCGAGCGTTCAATTCACCGATATATCAATTAACTAATATATTTCAAATCAACTATTTAACAGGATTGAAAAACAGGAGGGAATTTAGCATGGAAGAAAGAAATTTTTTCGAAAGACTGGTGGATGTCAGCCCCGGCATGGAAATCTGGTGGGATTCGTCCCCGGTTATTTTTGACAACTGGTGCAAAAAGCTTCTCGAAAAAGCCGATTCGGCCGATCGTGAAATCCTGCAGCAGCAGTTCAAGCGGATGTATAATCCGGAAAATCCCCAGGAACAATTGTTTCGCGGCGTAACCACCAATCCGCCCCTGTCGTTGCAGGCAATTCAAGATGACCCGGCCTATTGGGAAAAAGAGGCCAAGGATATTCTGGCTGAAAATCCGGGGTTGGACAAAGAGGGCCTGTTCTGGGATCTCTACAAGAAGGTTGTCAAACGCGGCTCGGAAATGTACATGCCGCTGTTTGAATCCAGCAACTATAAAGAGGGCTATCTGTCCGGCCAGGTTGATCCGCGCAGCGTGTTCAATAAAGATGCCATGCTCAAACAGGCAGAAGAAATTGCCGCCATCGGACCCAACGTCATGGTAAAAGTTCCCGGTTCCAAAGAAGGCTATGAAGTGATCGAGTACCTGACATCCAAGGGCATCCCCACCAACAACACCCTGACCTTTGTTTTGCCGCAGCTGGTTGATTGCGCCGACACGGTCAAACGCGGACTTGAAACGGCCAGGAAAAACGGTGTCGATCTGAGCCAATGGCGGTCGGTTATCACCCATATGGAAGGCCGCTTCGGCAACCTCGGGGGGTTAAAAGACTACGGCAAGGAAGTCGGCGTTGAGCTGTCCGACGGTGAAATTCGATTGGCTGAACTGGCGATTTTCAAGAAAGCGTATAAATACCTGGAGAATAATAATCTGCCCAGCAAGATGCTATCCTGTTCTTTGATTGTGGGGCCGACGGTTGACGGAATCGATCGAATCTGGCACCTGGAAGAAAAAGCGGGCGCTGCAACCGTTGTGACCTGTCCGCCCTCATTTATCGCCAAGGTCCTCTTGCTGCCTGATGTCGATAAAATTACTTTCGAAAAAGATCGCATCCACCAGGATATTCCTCAAGACCTGATGGACAAGCTGATGAAGATACCATATTTCGCAAAAGGATATGCGGCGGACGGATACTCCCGTGATGAATATGCGACCATACCGCCCCTGCAGAAAACGGCCGAGCAGTTCTCCAAGGCCACCAATGAAATGGTGGAATTCGCAGGCCGGTGCCTGGAAACGAGCTAATTTGGGATAAAGGAGGAGCATAAGATGATTGTTGGAATTTTAAAAGAGATCAAGGCTGAGGAAAATCGTGTGTGCATGAGTCCGGGGGGAGTTGAATTCATGCGGCAGCATGGGCACCGGATCCTGGTTGAGAAAAATGCCGGTAAGGCCAGCGGGTTCACCAACGCGACCTATAAAAAGGCCGGTGCCGAGATTGCTGATTCTCCCAAGGATATATTTAAGCAGGCCAAAATGATCATGCGGGTAAAGGAGCCCCAGCCGTTTGAGTTGAAGCTGATTCGCAAAGGCCAGATCTATTTTTCCTATCTTCATCTGGCTGCCTCGGAAGACTTGACCCGCGCCCTGGTTAAAAGCAAGGCAGTTTGCATAGCCTATGAAACCATTCAAAAGGCCGACGGGACTTTGCCGTTGCTGACACCCATGAGTGAAGTGGCCGGCCCCATGGCAATTCAACAGGGAGCCAAATATCTGGAGATGGCCCAGGGCGGGCATGGAGTTTTGCTGGGCGGTGTGCCCGGGGTAGATCCGGGCACCGTGGTCATTATCGGCGGCGGTGCGGTGGGCATCAACACCGCCAAGATGGCCAGCGGCTTAGGTGCCAAGGTCTATATCCTGGATATCGATCTGGATCGGTTGCGGTATTTGAGTGATGTCATGCCCAGCCAATGTGTTACCCTGATGTCCAGTCCGGCTGCTATCCGCGATGTGCTGCCTAAGGCGGACCTGGTGGTGGGGGCCGTGCTCGTACCGGGCAGCAGGGCACCGACCCTGGTGACCCGGGAAATGCTCGGCACAATGAAAAAAGGTTCTGTCCTGGTGGACGTCTCCATTGACCAGGGCGGTTGCTTTGAAACTTCCAGGGAGACAACCCATGCAGATCCGATTTATACACTGGATGACATCGTTCATTATGCCGTCAGCAACATGCCCGGGGCGCTGCCCAGGACGTCGACCCTGGCATTGAATAATGCAACTTTGCCGTATGCAGTGGAGATAGCGAATCACGGCTGGAAAAAGGCGATGCAGAAAAATCCTGAAATCAAAGCCGGGGCCAATGTGGTCGCGGGCAAGGTGACCTATAAAGGAGTTGCCGAGACGGCGGGACTCAAGTATGAACCGATTAATAAGTTGTTGTAAACGGAGAGGTTTACGGTTCAGGCTTCAGAGGTTGACCGCCTACGGTGGTTAAGGCAAAGGATGAAATAACTAAGCTGAGTGAATCAAGGTGTTAAAAATCTAATATCCGGGATTAAAATTTTAAAATCAAAGGAGCTCATCATGATTGTTGGCGTTTTGAAAGAAATAAAGACTGAAGAAAATCGCGTGTGTATGACTCCGGCCGGGGTTGAGGTCATGAAACAAAACGGTCATACGGTACTTGTGGAAAAAAATGCCGGCATGGGCAGCGGCTTTAACAACAAGGCCTATGAGACCGCCGGCGCCGAAATCGTCGATACCCCCAAGGAAATATTCAGGCGTGCCAAAATGGTTATGCACGTCAAGGAACCGCTGCCGGCCGAATATGATCTCATCCGCAAGGATCAGATTATTTTTACCTATCTCCATCTGGCGGCAGCCGAAGAGTTGACCAATGTCCTCATAAAAAGCGGGTCGATCAGTATCGCCTATGAAACGATTCAAAAGACAGACGGCTCCCTGCCGCTGCTGACGCCCATGAGTGAAGTGGCCGGCCGCATGGCGATTCAGCAGGGTGCCAAATATCTGGAAATGGCCCAGGGTGGACACGGCGTCCTTCTGGGCGGTGTGCCCGGAGTCGATCCGGGAACAGTGGTTGTTATCGGCGGCGGCATAGTAGGTATCAATGCCGCAAAAATGGCCTGCGGCCTGGGTGCCAAAGTCTACATTCTCGATATGAACCTGGAGCGTTTGCGCTATTTGAGTGATGTCATGCCCAGCAATTGCTTTTTACTGATGTCCAAGCCCTCGACTGTTCGCCGGCTCATCAAGGAAGCCGATGTGGTCGTGGGGGCGGTTTTAATTCCCGGCGCCAAAGCCTCTAAACTTTTGACGCGCAAGATGCTCAAAACGATGAAGAAAGGCTCGGTGCTGGTGGATGTGGCCATTGATCAGGGCGGGTGTTTCGAAACCTCCAAGGCCACAACCCACGGCAAACCGATCTATAAAGTCGAAGGCGTGGTGCATTACTGCGTGGCCAATATGCCGGGGGCGGTGCCCAAGACCTCCACCCTGGCTTTGACAAATGCCACGCTGCCCTACGCGGTGGAAATAGCCAACAACGGCTGGAAAAAGGCCATGAAGCAAAACCCTGAAATCAAGCTGGGTGCCAATGTCGTGAAAGGCAAGGTGGCTGACCGGGGGGTTGCTGATGCGTTCAGGCTCAAATACACATCGATTGACTCATTGTTAAAAAAATAATCGACAAACTTTTTTTTATACTTAAATTTTGCAATAATTTAAAAGGAGAAAATAATGAAAAAAGATTTGAAAGATTGGATTGTTCCCTGGCTGTATACCTCAAGAGAATACAATGTCGGTATTCTGGATAAGGCTATGGATAATCCCGACACGGCCCGCCTGATGCTCAATGAAAACCCCATCCAGCCGTCGGAAAAGGTTGTCGAGGCAGTCGCAGAATCACTGCGGCACGGCAACTGGTACCCGGACAGTTTTTTGCGGCTGCGGACCAAAATCGGTAAGATGTATGGACTGGGTCCGGAAAATGTAGCTCTGGCCAACGGTTCTTCGGATACCATCGATGCCATGATGCGGGTATTTCTGCAGCCCGGCGATGAGTTTTTGCTTTCCACCCCGACCTTTGAACTGTTCCCGCCCCGGGCCGAGCTTTGCAACGCCAAGGTCGTTCAAGTTCCGGTCAGAGAAGACGACCTGAATTACGATGTGGATGGAATGCTCAATGCAATCAATGACCGCACGAAACTGATCCTGATCATTAACCCCAACAACCCGACCGGCGTTTTTATCGAAGATGCGGACCTCGAGCGGTTTTGCGAGACGGGTGTACCACTGTGCGTGGATGAAGCCTACCTGGACTACAACACGGACCGGCCTTCCAAGGCACCGTTGTTCGAAAAATATCCCCATGTGTTCCTGTCGGTTACTTTTTCCAAGGCCTATGGATTTGCCGGCGTTCGATTCGGTTTTGTATTGGGCAGTGAAGAAATGATTGCGGCCTTCAACCGCGTCTTTCTGCCCTGGAACGTGAGCCGCATGTCGGCAGCGGCGGCTGAAGCCATTATCGACAATCCGGAAGAGGTCAAGACCAAGGTCGAGCACAACAACAAATGGATGGCTATTTTTACGGAAGAACTGAAAAAACTGGGTCTTAAACCGTATCCGGCCAATGGCAACTACATGCTGATCGACGGCACCATGACCGGTAAAACGACTGAAGAGATCCTGGCGGCCGCTCTTGAAGAAAAAATTTATTTGAAAAAGATCGGTGAAATTCACGGCAAGACCGGATATTTCAGAGTCACACCCGGAACAGATGAAGAAAACGAAAAGTTTATTAACTTTATCAGAGCTTATTTCAGATAATTAATCCGCTAATTTATCCGCCCTGAAAACTGGTCCATTTAATGTAGTAGTTTGTTTGTTGCAAACTGAAATTTGTTGTTTCACCATAGTCCGGCGGATAAATTAATTAATGCTTCGCATCCCTTTTTGGGTTTGATTCAAATGGAGCATAACCTGAGGTTATATGAAAATATTATTAGTTTTTTGACGAGAAGTATGATTCTGTATTAATTTTCTTGTATTAATATCTATCATAATTTCGTGTTTCGAAAGGAAGCAACCATGCAAGTATATGTGTGTGTCAAGCACGTTCCGGATACAGCGGCCAAGATATCCGTAGTCGGAGGCAATGAGTTTGCAGAGACCTGCAAATTCATCGTCAACCCGTATGATGAGTATGGTATTGAAGAGGCCGTGCAGCAGGTCAAACAGGCAGGATCCGGCGAAGTTGTCATCGTTACCGTGGGCAAGGAATCGGCCATGGTGACGCTGCGCGCGGCACTTGCCCAGGGGGCTGACCGCGGGATTCTGGTTAAAACGGAAAGCCATTTTTTGGATAGCGCATTGACCGCTCTGGCGCTGCATAAAGCCATTGAACAGGATGGTTCGCCGGATTTAATTTTTTGCGGTAAGCAATCCATTGACAGCGAGGGGATGCAAACATCATTCCGACTGGCAAGGGCATTTGGTATGCCGGTAATCACCGATGTGGTCGACCTCAGCATCGGTAACCGGCAGGCCACCATTGAGCGCGAAATCGGCGGAGGCTCCCGTGAAGTTGCGGAAATGTCGCTGCCGGGTGTCATAGGAGCCACACGAGGCTTAAATGAGCCGCGTTATCCAAAACTGCCTGATATTTTGAAAGCCAAGAAAAAGGATGTCAAGCAGATTGACATTGCCGAACTTGGTCTGGATCTCACATCTCCTCAAACGGAAATAATCAACCTTGAAGCCGTTCCCGAAAGGGGGCAGGCCCGCATGATGGAAGGATCCACGCGGGAGATGGTGGAACAGCTGGTAAACATACTGAAGGAAGATGACAAAGTCTTGTGAAATGGGGTTCGTGTTGCGGGTTACGAGTTGCGAGGTGCGGGGTGCGAGTTGCGGGATTAAGGAGCAGAGGGCATTGCGCATAGAGTAGAGCGTTAAGGAACTGAGACGAAAGTTTAGCATTGGATTCGTATTTTATCGATCTGTATCCTGACACCTGACCCCCGAAACCTGAATATTGTGATTTAGTCATTTTTCTTATAAGAGCGGCAAATAAACATTTTGTCAGGGAGAAAAAAACATGTCCAACATAGGCGTATTAATTGAAACCGGAGACGATGGAGTCAAAGAAGCGAATTTCGGTGTGATTACGGCTGCCCGCGGTGACGGGAGCAATGAGATATATGCATTTGTAGCGGATGCATCGGCCGACTCGTGTAAAAGGTCTCTGCAGGAATACGGTGTACAAAAAGTCGTCGATCTCACCGCAGAAGGCGGTGAATTGGCATCGAGTCCTGATTTGAAGGCTGAAGCTCTGGCTGATGCGATCAGTCATTTTGATATTGCGGCCCTGTTCGGATTGAGCAGTGCCGTCGGACGGGATATACTGGCCCGGCTGGCCGCGTTGATGGACGCGCCCCTGGTGCAGGATTGTGTCGGAATTGATTCAGCGGCCAAAACCGTGACTAAATCTCATTTTTCCGGTAAAACCCTGGCTACGATAAAATTTAATTCCAATCCCTACTTCTGCGGTTTTCGGCCCAATGCCGTTGAGGTCCAGGCTGCGCCCTGCGAAGCAGAAGTAATCAGCTATCAGGCATCCGTGCAGGACCCGGGTAAGATCATCATAAAAGAAGTCAAACAGAGTCAGTCGACGTCAGTGGATCTGACGGAGGCCAATATTATTATTACGGGAGGGCGTCCGATGGCCTCGGAGGAGAATTACAATATCCTGCGGCAATGCGCTGACCTCGTGGGTGCTGCCGTAGGTGCCTCACGCGCTGCGGTTGACGCCGGATACGCACCCCACAGCATGCAGGTGGGGCAAACGGGCAAAACCGTCAGTCCCAAACTTTACATTGCCTGCGGCCTTTCGGGATCGGTCCAGCATTTTGCCGGTATGAAAACCTCAAAAGTCATCGTGGCAATCAACACTGACAAAGATGCACCCATTTTCGGTAAATGCGATTATGGAATCCTGGGCGATCTGTTCGAGGTCGTGCCGGTGTTGACTGAAGTCTTGCGCGAACAGCAGGCGGTCGGGTAAGCAATTCATTTTTTATTTATAACATCTTCCTGATCATAGTATTAAGGTTTCAGGTTTCAGGTGTCAGTTTGAATAAAGTTATTTTTCAGATTTATTTTAGTGCATTCGAGTGCATGATTTTTAATGCTGAATACAGATAAACATAGGGTTGACAGTGAATTGTAAAAAAATATGGCAAATGGAGCAGGGAAGATGTTGCATTGCACACTTCATCTAAAGCCTGAATTCTTAACTCTAATTTTCACTCCCTGTCCTTCGTTTTCGGCACTCAGTTTTCCTGACACCCGACACCTGACACCTGAAACCGAAAATTTGCTGGAGTTGACGATGACGCCAATTGCATTCCAATAGACCAATATCATGGTGATTAACGAATGAACACCTATTCCTGGATTAAATCGATTTTGTTGGCAATTGCCATTGTCGGGGCTTTCGGTCTATTTTTTATCAGGGTCAAACATCTTGTTCTGTTGATGCGCAGTGTCCAGGGAAATGCAGCGTTTAAGCTGGATCGCATCGGCGAACGGATAAAAGTGCTGCTTACGGATGTTGTCGGGCAGTCTAATGTCAGGCGCAAGTCGAAACCGGGCTGGGCCCATACCCTGATCTTCTTCGGGTTTCTGGCGGTTCAACCACACTCCTTGGAACTGATGATTCGTGGTGTTTTCCCGTCATTTCATGTGGGGCTCGCAATCCCTGTTCTTTATGGCGCCTATATGTTTGTGGCCGATATTCTGGCTTTTCCGGTGCTGATTGGCCTGGGATACGCTCTTTATCGACGCTTGTTTATTAAACCGAAGTACCTGACAGACGGCCTCGATGCGCGGCTGATAATTCTCTTCACTTCGGTCATCATCATCACCTTTTATTTTATCAATGCCTTTCTTCTCCTACCCGCAATCGGCGGCACCGGGTTCGATTATGGCCGCTACCTGACATTGTCCAAGCTGTTTTACTATGGCTTTAATCTAAATGCGATTTCTGCCGATGCCGGTCAAATCGGTTTCGAATTTTTCTACTGGATCCACATACTGACGATTCTGGGCTTTTTAATTTACATTCCCGGCTCTAAACACCTGCACCTGCTGGCGGCGGTGCCCAATGTATTTTTAAAACCGCTGGAACGATCCAAAGCCATGCTTAAAACCGATATCGAGGATGAAGAGGCAGAAAGTTTTGGCCTGGGCAGGGCGTCGGAGCTGAACTGGAAAAATGTACTGGATCTATACGCCTGCACCGAATGCGGTCGCTGCGAAGAGCAGTGTCCGGCGGATATGACCGGCAAGCCGCTGTCGCCCAAGCGGGTGATCCACGATACAAAAATCGATCTATTTGAACAATCTGCGGCGGTTCTGGCGCAAGACCATGAGGCGGTCGAGCCGTTGATCAGAGAAAATTCTCCCATCACCGATGATGTTCTGTGGTCCTGCACGACCTGTCGGGCCTGTGAAGACATCTGCCCCGTTAATATACAGCACCTGGATCTTCTGCTGGAAGCCCGAAAATATCAGGTGCTGATGGAATCCAGTTTTCCGCCGGAAATGCAGGAGACATTCAATAATCTTGAAAACCAGTCCAATCCCTGGGGATTCGGCAGTGATACCCGGGCCGATTGGGCTAAAGGTCTGGATGTGCCCTTGATGACGGACAACCCGGAGGCGGAAATTCTGTACTATGTCGGCTGTGCCGCTTCTTTTGACGATCGGGGCAAAAAGATTGCCCAGGCCATGGCCCGGGTGCTTAAAAAAGCCGGTGTGAACTTTGCCATCCTCGGTGAAGAAGAACGCTGCAATGGAGACGTGGCGCGGCGAGCCGGCAACGAGTACCTGGCCCAGATGATGATTGCCGAAAATGTGGAGATTCTGAATCAGTACCGGCCTAAAAAAATTCTGACCGGATGTCCTCACTGCTACAACACGATAAAAAATGAGTATCCCGGGTTCGGTGCTCGCTATCCGGTTGTTCATCACAGTGAATTCCTGCTGGAGCTCGTGAAACAGGGGCGGCTGAAGGCCAACGGTTACCAAAGCGACAGCTTGACATTTCACGATTCCTGTTACCTGGGGCGCTGGAACGGTATTTTTGAAGCACCGCGTGACCTGCTGCTGATGGTTAACAAGGGCGGCCGGCTGAATGAAATGAATCGCAATGCCGACCACGGGCTCTGCTGCGGAGCCGGCGGGGCAAGGATGTTTATGGAGGAAACCATCGGCAAACGCATTAACCATGAACGGGCGCAAGAGGTTATCGCCACCGGAGCGAAGCAGGCCGCCGCTGCCTGTCCGTTTTGCATCACCATGCTGCGAGACGGCATCAATGATAACAACGGGGATGTTGAAGTAAAGGATATTGCCGAGATACTCGACGAAGCGACAGAATAATTCACTGGCAATTAGTGATAGTTGTCTGCTAAATTCGAGTATTTTTAAGAGAATAGGGGGCGTGACGGGGTAGGTCCAAATTCCAAATTTCAAGCACCAAATTACAAATAAATCACAAACTCCAATACTCAATGACCAAAACAGGTTTGCTATTTGGAATTTTGGTCATTGGAAATTGTTTGTTTTTTGGGATTTGTTATTTGAGATTTTTTTCGACACTCCGCTACTTCACCAAACCATCTTCCCTATTTATTCGATTGGCAAAATTTAATTCTACATAGGGTTTCCTGAAAAAGTCGTAGATCTGGCAAAATTCCGGGCTTAGCGAATTCTGGCTTCTGTAAAATGCATCCGCCTGGAGTCACGAGCCGTTTAGAATCACCTTAACGCAACTATA
>Ga0056115_1000822_pt1 | contig 13973 bp, 9 predicted proteins | sample WorMetOlspDAHAB1_FD_77007 | JGI IMG/M metagenome (GOLD analysis project Ga0056115, IMG submission 77007) | Marine gutless worms symbiont microbial communities from Max Planck institute for Marine Microbiology, Germany - Olavius sp. DAHAB.1 ...
AACAGACAAATTTGAAATTGGACGATATGACTGTGTATCTGCTGGGTTCAGGTCGGGCTTTTCTGGGACAATTCCTATCGGCTGAGTTAGCAAAGGCAAATTTTTGGATGTGTCTCGCATAGGAAACTGCAATGATCCAACTCCTACAAGTGAATCATGTAAATGTGTTTAACAACCGAGCATAATTGCCACAACAACAATGATTAGGCCTATTGCAAACATGGGGATAGTTTATTGAAATCACAAATAAAGTATACAGAGAATGCATGCGGTCTACAAAAATGCTATAAACTGATGAGCTGAAGCAGCAAAAATTTTAAATTTTAGAAATCAGCAGAAATATTAAGTGCTAGCACATTCAATTATGTCAACCTATACAATTTTAAATGTATACAGCTAGCCTACAGCTGCTGCATGTGTTTCATGGGGGGGGAGGGGTGAATTATAAGAAGCTAACTTTCTTTGGTAATGAAATTCAGAAAGCTGTTTCACATCAGTTTTGCATGCGATTTTTAGTTATGCGATATTCTACTAAAGTTTTTGAGCATGCTAACGTCACTAGGTGGCATCACTGTAATTCTGATTACTTTATACAGTAAGCTAATACAATTATGTACGCGTTGTAAAATCATGCCTGTAAAATTTCGCTTTTAAATTCCAGGCGATTGCTGAGAAAATTGTAAAATAAATCTTAGGGGATACTTTATGCCACACCCTGTAGATCAGTCATTCATGCGAGATCACTGTGCTCAGTCTCAAGTCAAAACATCAGCCAGAGTGGCGAACCACTGGCTATAGTACGGAAATAGTAATGTTATAGACTTACTATATAACTAGTAACAACGGACGATGGAACTAATTACGCTTGGGTATACTGTAAAAAGATAAAATTAATTTAAGTAGTTTAGATATTTTGACAGAAGTTGAAGATGGGCTAAAATCAGTTGCTTACTTATCATCGCTTTCCTCCATCTTGTAGAACTTGTTTATGCAGAATGAATTGATTAGTGAATGTGGACGTTGTACAAATTGTCTGTAGCGGATACATCAACGTTGTGCTGTCACAGACCGAAGAATATGATGTCTTGAATTAAACGCTGTTTTTTGCATCTATACGGTGGTTCTGCGTGCATGGTCAATTCGCAAGATGATGCACCCTGTGGCAACCCTCTTCGATCTTCTTCTGTTACTGTCACTCAGTATGTGAACATGTATTTCGTTGTCCGCATCACACTCGTCTTTCATCTGCGTTTTGTTGAATATGTTGGTAGTAGTCGGGTTCGACTCATGGTTTTGGTTAGGGTTACCCTAACCCTGATGAGTTGACTGACGGTCGGTACTGATACCCACGTATTTGATTCTAAGCTGCAAAAGCAAAGCAGAGCTGTGAAAAAGGGCGAAGGCCCAAGCCCAGTATTCATCCTATGTGCAGTACTGAAGTCTTGAAACTAAAACAATGGTTTTGTCAATATTGTCGGCCAACATTATAGGCCACATATAACCTGTTACAGTTAATGTAAGTTTGTAATCCATCTGATCAATATCATGGTACTTTATATACATATTTGACGTGACATTAGTAACAAAATTCTGATTTTTTTTCACTGAAAGCCTGCATATACCTTTACAAGTTTAGTTGTTATCGAGTGTTCAGTCGCCCAAGTCTCCACATATAGGTTACTTCTACATCAGATGTGAGCCAGTCTTCATTTCTGCTGATCTTGTGTGTTAATAATACCATGTTTGCTGTTTTGTTTTGTTTATTAGGCAAGAGCACAGCATTACAGTTGGACGTCGATGTTCACGGCACACCGAGTTCGGGATTCTTTATGGAGCCGTTTCATCCAGTCTTGAATGACACCAGCATGCAGGAGTGGCCTCTGGTTGTGTTGCCTGGTCTGCATTCTATAGCCGCTACATATGGTCCATTTTCTGTACAGTCTGACGGTCTTGCATCCAAACTGTTTGCGTCACCTGGTCATCGCGTTGAAAGTACTGGTGTTCAGTACGTTGGTGATTTTGCCGTTTCCGCTCATGTCAGTGCCAACATGTTGACGCTACTGCAACCCCGCTTGCAGGTTGCTTTCCACATTGGATACGCAACTGATGACGGCTCGGGGGACCACGGACCGCAGCCTAGTGACAATTTCCAAGAAACCCGGCAACTGTGCGCGGTTATGTTTATCCAGAAAGGTTCCGAGGAACTCATGTCAACTTGTGTCATGGATGTAGCGAGTCCCGAAACTCTGTGTATTGCCGGTGCGGTGCTGCCGTACCACTGGTGGCAGCCGAAACGTAACAGTTCGGCGTCCGTGTACTACTCAGTTTTTAGTGTCGCGCAGGAGCACCATTGCGCCGCGGTTGGCGGTCCGTCTGGCGTGCGCGGAAAAACATACCAGTGGTTTGCAGACAGCGCTCGTAAGATGCAGTCGTACGTCGGGCAAGTGAACCTCACGGCAAGTCTGGCCGACTACGAAGAACTGAGGGAGGATCAGCATCTACTGATCTACGTGCCAACTGTAGCCGTGCGGCCGCGTTCAGTTTTTCATATTCCGATGAAGCTGCAAGTGCAGTCTGACTTGCAAATATTTGTCGTTCGGCAAGTAGTGCTTTATTGTGTTTGTTTCCTTGAAAATATTACCAGCAATTTTGATGTGGCGCAGAGTGCCGATTTGTTAATAACTCGGTCTGCAAGCGAGATTCGGTCATTTAAAAACTTGTAAGCAGATTTTGGCGAAGTTGACTGTGGGACTCATTGCCAAATACTAGTACAGCATTGTCCAGTTGTTGAAATAACTAGTAGTTTTGAGAATTTTTTATTCTTTTTAAGTATTTATTGTTGTAATATCACTGTTGTACTCATCCTGCCTTTGGATGCAAGATTCAGTATTTAAACCGTGTTATTATGTTCTTAATAACACAACAATTTATAAGGCTCCTTATAAGGGAGTCACCACAGTGGTTCCTAACAACGTTCAAACGCGCTTAGACCATGGCTGTGCATTGTCAGTAACTGTAGGTCATTGGGAACAGGTGGCAAAATGAAGGCATTGTGCTGTATTGCAGGCTGAAGTGGCGATATGGATTGCGAGTTCTTGGTGCCGATGTGAGTGGCTCGTCCTCGTGGCAGATTACGGTGGACTTCAATCAGAAGCGTCACAGTGCCACAGTGACTGCCAGCACCGCTGCCTTTGATCCGGATAAAAGATCTCAAAGGTTTTCAAGTCACTTGTTCACGTTGCCCCTTGTTGTGGATTGGTGGTTTGATTTCTGATGATGGCAAAACAGTAGCTTTACTGGCGTTCTATACAGTGTCCTGTTCCTAGTGCTTATTGAGTTTTGCATCAGATTGCCTTGGAACAGCGATACCTTGGTTGCAGTTGTATCTTTATCTGTGATGCCGACTTTTTAACCAAATTAGAAAGATGGTATTGCCTGTTTGTACTGAAAGTGCTGTTAAATGAACCAGTTAGTCGACATTGATTGTTTTCATCCTGGATAACCTTCTGCTTTTCAGGATTCGAATAGCATTTAAACTCTTACTCTGACACGTGTTTACAACTCTGCAATTGATAGACTTCAAAAAACTGTAGTAACATGTGATTAGTAGTATGCATGATAACGTAGATTAGTGATCTTGCAGCTTGTCGTGCTTTTTTAAAAAAATTTTTCCATCATTGTTGCCTGCATTGATGAAGATTATAAATGTGTGACGCAGCGTCCAAGAGCTGTTCAGTTGGTTGATTGAGGTGGACAGTTCGGTAGAGGAAGGCGAAAGAGGTCGAATTGTGTTCACGTTGGAGTATGAAATGACCAGCAGCAGGCGGGAAGTGTATGCTCCCGTGAGGAACAAAGCCGTGGCATTTGTGTCTTTTCAGCACGACAGCACGCTGGCAATTTTGCCAGTCGTCAAGGTTAGTAATAATAATTGTAATAATTTGGTCTTAATAAAAGAAAGCTTTGTTCTGCCGGTGAAGAACCAGACCTCTAGCCGTTCCAAATTTTGATTTTAGCTTCTAGTTTTTTTGGCCCTTGGGATGTATACTACCGAGGGCAAAAAACAACAGACAAGCATTCGAGAGCTCCTTCCTTTTTCAGTGACTGTCCATTTTAATCCAACATTACAGTGTGGTCGCTATCTACCATGAGGGTGAAATATAGTTGCTCCAGCACTTAGTTTTTAGCCTGATGGCAAAAATGTAGTACTAATAATGACAATGATAAAAATAATAGCACAACAATTTTTATGGCACCAATATAATGCAGTGGGAGTCTTTACCGGGGCATCTAGCAACATTCAAACATGCTTCAGCCGCAGATGCTGGTTGTCATAGTTATGGAAAATCGGGAAATGGTGGGTCTTGAGGTGGCTGTCACATGTGTCTGGAGACTTTTTGGCATTTCTTATTAACACTTCACACTTTTGTTTGTGGTTTATTCTGTTAGTGGGTGCATGATTTGTATGCATTTTTGTTAGTAGGATTATGAAAAACTAGTGGATATGTGTTTGGGAAATCCAGCTTGTTGACTGGATATGGTGATTGCACCGAACGATTCAGTTTTGGGTCTTATGTGCACAAAATTGGAGATTCTGTGACCCCTTGTTCCCTGTCAGTTCTTTGCCGTAAAGAACTGGGTATTGCTGGTAACGTTGTGTAGGGTTGATCGAGTTGTGTCTAAATATGTGAAAATTGCAGTGACCTTAAAGCAATGGAAAGTCTGAGTATTTCTCTTGTTGTGAACTGCCAGAAACTTGATGAATTCGTGATTTTGCTGAACTAGAAAGCAAGTGGGGTCTTTGCCAAATGTGAAGATGTAAACCCTGCTTTGGTTTCGATAATCTCAAAGTACCAAAACCACTCAACTCACACTGGACTGTATCAATAAAAACTCCGACCTTTGTCTTGGCTTGCAACACATTTTGGTCAAACAGCCTCATACCCGAAAGGGGCCACCTCGTTTCCTCACCGAGGATTGTAGGAGTATGACCAAATCAGGGTTAAGTGTTAAGTTGTTTAGGTTTATCGAGTTGTATTGAATTGTGTAAATTTTTGTGTTGTTTGGTTTTGTTTATTCTCGTGATATCTTTCGTGTCGAAAGGTTTCCCCTGCAAAGACCAGATTGAAGAGTCATTTATTGTAATGGTTTATTGTATGTATTCGCAACATGTAACTTCAACTTTCAAATTAATTTCACTTTTTTAAACTGCAACTTACTTATCAAAGGCACGATATAGCCTATTTGTGCTGAAAGTGCCCTTAAACCCCTATCAATCAATCAATCAGGCAATCAACCGCAGTCACTTAATGACGGGAAACACTTTTCTTAACCTATGTATGTGTCATGCTGCTTCGTTGATTGTACAGACAACTGAGTTGGTGAACACTGCTATGCTGAATGAACACATCATCAGCTGGCCCATGCATGTTTACTTACTTACTCATCACGGCCGATCGTCAGACATTACGATGCAGTCAACTTGCCATTCGCAAGACGAACGTGCATTAAAGGTATACAAGATCTGTTGCTGTTATGTACAAGTGAGTGTATCCAAGAGCACATGTTTTAAAGTTGGTTTGGATGGAAATGTTGGGTTATCGCATATCTTTGTGTTTATTATTATATTCGTGTTATGCATTCATTCATACGTATTCTTTATACAGCATCACACCGAGACTGCTGTTTTTAAGCGGCAACTGAAGGTTCAACTTATGTTTGCATTCAGATTTTTAACACTTGCTTTGAGAGTATGAAAAGCATCCATTTCGATCAACAGTTTGCATACATTGCACATGCACTTTTATATCTCCTTAGGGCATCATATCATATCATATTATATCAAAAAGTGAAGATTATGGCAACGTGAGTGTGCAAAACACAACAAAGGCGCCTAACGGTATGCAAAATCTAAAAATCAATCAAGCAATGAAAAGTCGTGACTGTACCGAATCCACTGACCGACAGCTCATCAACTTTCAGTGCTATAACAGGTTGAAGTTACTGATTCAGTTGTTTCTCTGTGTTCAGGTGTCCGTAACGTGTGACTTAATCTACCTCGATGGGACTGAGACGAGAGGAGTGTCGAGTGTCGGCGTCATCGTGAAGCACGGGCCGTACACTCGGACCGTGGATTTTCGAGTGTGGATTCCTCAGCTGCCGCTGGACATCGTGCCGTCGGACAACAAACTCAGTGTCATCAGTGACTGGAAGGTTGCCGCAGCTAAAGCCAGGTATTCCCCGAAAGGGGCCACCTCATTTCCTGACCAAGGGTCGTATGAGTATGACCAAGTTGGGGTTAGGTTGTGTTTATTGTGTTTATTTGTTTAGATTTATTGAGTTATATTAAGTTTTGTATTTTTTGTGTTTTGTTTGTTAGTACGTTGGCCAAGTGATTGGCTGGGAATACTTACTCTTGTGATATCTTTCATGTCGAAGGGTTTCCCCAAGAAAGGCCAGATTGAAGAGTTATTTATTGTGGTTTTATTTCATATGTGCCAAACGCGTAACATTGTTAACTTTTTCATTAATTCACTTTTTTAACTGCAACATATTTATCAAAGGCACAATTATTGCTTGTTCGCGTTGAAAGTGCCGTCCAATCAATCTAAAGCCAGGTAAATCCGCTGTTGTTGCTTTTGTCTTGTTTTTCATTGTTTGGGTGATGTCGTCGAGAACAGTGATTTGCTTTTGGATTAATGTAGTCCGATTGTGGGTCATTATTGTTTATTTTAAGAAAAAAAAACAATTAAAAAGTCCTTGTGGAACACTACACAGTCGCTTACTTGAAGGGCTTGATACATCAATCACATTCTGATCCAGCTGGTTTTAACACTGTGTAACCTTTTCGAAAAAATGTTTAATTTTTACATTTTTAGTGCTAATTATCTTGGATAACTTTGCATGATACGCCATGTGCCTAAGCAGTCATTATCCAAATAAGAAATTCACCGATAACAGTTCGCTGGTTATTGTGCCGAAATATGATTTAGTACGGAGTTATTGTTTGTCACTTTGCAGGAACGTTCTGTATTGTTGTTGACAGTGCTGAAGGCGGCGATGCGGTCGCAGATGATCAGAACGGTACCACATCGTGTTCAGATCTTCGCTTGCAGTCGTCATTGATTGAAGTGTATGCACGGTTCGGCCTCACCAACGAACATGGCGCCACGCTGTACTTACTTCATCGCAAAGTGAGGTTTCGAGTGACGGACTTGGTCCGGCCGCTGCTGCAAATTGCCGATGAGACCGTCGCACGTCTCCGCATGGATCGAATTGTTGATGCAGTGAAGCCAGGACGCACTTCAGTAGAGGTAACTTGCCACAGATGGTAACTGTTGACTCCTGTTAAGTGCCTTTGTTTCCAAATTGGCACATGACAGCCTTACGCCCACGTCAAACTGAACCACTTACAACTACTACGTTTCTCTTCACTGACATTAGTTGTCACATGATCACAGTCTGTGGTGGAGTTCCAAGGTTCAAACACCATGACAACATCCGAACGATAAAGTGCTGCAAATAGGTGAGTGGTCAACATGTTGGTTTTCCAGCTCTGAATCGAATGGATAATCTTACCATATCTTTAAACCAAGCCACCGCTCACTTTGTCACTTTGATAACAGACGATCTTCTACCCGTATAAATCGAAATAATGTGACTGTTGTAATATTTTCGTTGCGCAGGTGATTCAGAAGTCAGGGCATGTTATTGGTTCGTGCGAGATCACTGTTGCCAACGACAGAGTCGGTGTTGTTCGGTTGGATGTTGCCGTCGTGTCGGGACTGTCCGTGAGCGTTGGCGAAAAGACTGACTTTCCTGGTGCACTGTCGGTGCATGTCACAAAAACCAGTCTGATGCATCGCCGATACCAGGTAGCAAACATATCTTATTGTGATATGCTGTACGGCTGTACTGATCTAATGAAAGCATTAACTATATGTGGATAGACACGTATTGTTGTCAGTGAAGCAGGGTGCTGTAACGTTTTCAAAGTGGTGTCGCTCGCCATCGAGTGTGATCAAGATGCCAAAGGTGTCGAGGGGAGAGAATGGGAAGGGAGTATCCCCCTTTTCATCCGATTGTCTGGGGAGGCTGTGAACTACCTCAGTGGTGTGTGGGATAGAGCCCTGACAGAAATTAGATAAGGTTTTTGCCCCTTTATATGTGGCTGCTGGTGGCAGTTAGTTTGCCTAGAAAGTGGTGCTCAATTTTGCATTGAGAACCAAAACACCTTCAAAAAAGTATTTTTGGTTTGGACGTGTCTTTCAAATAGATAATCATTCATCAGTCAGTATCATCAGTATTTATTCAGCGTGCATATAATCATAGGCGCGACGAGAGGACCGGTGTTACTTGTCCATGTGATGGCGGAAGTGAAATGTCTTGAGATGGCACTGGTGCCGAAGTGTCCATTTGCTGAAGTGTCCATGGACACTTCGGCAATAATGGACACTTAGGCACCGATGAGATTTAAATACAGGTAATGTTTGGCGTATGTCGTGTGGCAGCTCGTTCCAAAGTCGTGGTACGGACACAGAAAGAAGACAGTCCTAGAGTAGTTTCAGTATGGGGCACAGATAACAAGTCCAGTTTGGAAGAACGTACAGTGAATCTGTGTTATATGTCTGTTGTGTGCTGCGAATCTTTGAGATTTGGACCCCACAAGTAACTGATTTTGTCATCATTACAGAATTTGTAAAGCATGCATTACCTAAAATACAAACTCTAAAGGAGTGTTCGTAAAGTTTCCTCTAAAATTTTACTGTAAAACTGATACAGTGACAAATTTTGAGGACATGCCGATATGCACCCGATAAGTTTATGTTCTGGTCACTCGTGCGGTAGACTTTGGTGGCCCTGCCTACAATCAGCATTATATATTTTCGTTTATTGAATGTTGCAGGTAACGGCTTGATTGTCACGCTAGATACAATGATAAAAAGCAACTGCAGAAAAGTCGCATATATACAATGATAAAAATTAATTTTGAAAAAATGTGAATTGTCTGTAGTCGGTCGTTTATCGATAGCAATCTAGGCAGTGTGGGATTAAGGACTTGACAGTTTGCCATTTTAATTGCGCGATGTTTAAACATGATAGGGTTGCTGTACACTGTTGATTTGTCAAATAAAATAGTTCAGTGTGACGTGTATGCTGCACTGGCATTTCGGTTTTATGCTGATGATGATGACGTTGCTGTTGACAGGAAGCTTTGCTGGATGTGTCTGTGTTGTTTGACGACGGAACTTCTCTTCCGCTCACCGCCATTCCCGACAGAGACTACACCCTCCTGGCCGAAACCCTAAACAAAGATGTCGTAATGCTGGCACCACCTCACCGTTCCCGCCTCGTGACAATTACAGCCGTGTCTCGTGGCAGCGGAGACCTTATCCGCGTCAGTCTTGGCATCGGCAGCGGTTGCCCGGTCACCAAGTCGCTGGTCACCGGGTTTGCTTTGGTCAATGTCGACTTTGACGAAATGCTCCAGAGCGACGCGGGCTACTACCACCACCACCAGAGAGATCATGAACGCTTCGATCCATATCTGTACTCGGGTCCGTTCCTGGTGTCGCGAGATCGCGTCGTCTACTCGCATTTGGACCGCAGCCGTAAAGGCCGACGGCGTAAGGGCAAAGGAAGAGCGGCGTCGGATCGCGGAAAGACGCCGGCTAATGGTAGAGTGAGTCCAACGGACTCGGTTGATGTTTTTGTGCCGCACGTAGAGGCCCAGCAGCAGCGACAGGAGCCGGTCATAGAGGCACCGCGTAAAACGCTGTCGTCGCTCGAGTTGGCGATGTACATTCTGCTGGCCGTGTTTTCTCTTTCGGTCGTCGTCTTTGCTGCCAACTGCATGCTGTTTGTGGTGCGACGTGGACGTAACAAGAAACTTGCGGAGCCTAAAGATCAGGTCTTGGAGGTAACTATATCTCTTTCGTATATGTGTTTCAGCTTAAAACTTCGTCTCTGACATGAACTAAGCTGCGTTAGGTGGATCGTTGACTTTGTTGCGTCTAACTTTTGAGACGACACTAAATTCTAGGCAGTACTAGTTTGCGGTTATAAAGTCCAAACTTTGACTTTTCAGAGCATTTTGATAACTTGTATTTATTTGTAATTTGAACATATATATAAACCAACAATGGACTATCTGCCATGAACCCCACTGCAGGCTATATATTATTCGTTAACATTTAATGCTCGTTATAGCTACTTAACGATGGCAGTAAGCCTTTCTTGGTGCTTTCCTTTATGTCTTACCTTTGCTGCTACCTGATTATACTGCTTCTGTGAGAGAAAGAATGTTACGTGAAAATACGACACTGGTGTAATGTATGACGACTAAGCACAACATAGCCCAGTTATGCTGAAAGTGCCGTCAACCCGAACCAGCTGTCAATGAGTGGAAAACCACCATGTTATTAGGTAGTGAAATAAAGAGCGTGAGTTAAGTGGTTACTGATTGCTTCCAGTGTTTGTAATCGGAGTTCGACAAGGCGAGAACTTTTTCAAAAAGTTGAAAAATAACTTGCACAACTGTTAGGCACGCGACTGGGTGTGGATTGGCCCGGCGACGCTGGAACGCAACGACGTCATCACGAGCTGCGGCCGACGACTCATGTCTGACACCGAGTTCAGCAGCAGCCAGTCGAGTCGACCGACCTCGTTGAGCAGTGCGATGCCGTCGAGTGCGAGTGGAAGCAATCGCAACAGCGCGGTGTCGACGTACCGCGGTTCGGAATGCAGCGTTCGTATCACGGCCAACCCGCTGGCCGACGACAACGGGAACATCGTTAACGCCGGCGCCGTTCCGCCACTTCACCCGGAGGAGTATTACGTCGACGAGACCGCGATTGCTCGGCAGGCGGTGGCTGCGGGCGACAGCAGTGACGAAGGGAGGTGTGCCGATGACAGTGATGACGACGATGAGGATATGAAGTCGACCGATCGGGAGATGACCCCGCTTCGGAGTGGTGGCCGCATAATCCGGCCGCTGTCGTCGGCGTGGTCGACCATGTCGCGGGAGGAGCAGCTTCGCGAGCTGGAAGATGCGGTTGCCAGAGGCTTGAGCTCGGACTGGGACTGTGAGGGCTTTGGCATGACGTACACCGAGCTGATGCAGTACTTTGACAATCTGCGCGAGTCGACGGCCTAGAGCCCAAACTCTTTTTGTGGGTGGCCACTCCCGAGATACTCCCAGAATGATGCTTTTACATTTCTTGATGCCCTTGAAAGTCGTCGAAAATATTTTAATTTAATTTCTTTTACTTTTACGACAAGGTCATCGAAAATGGAATATGTAGTTGGAAGTCCTTGAAAATCCATTTAATGTCATTATTTAAAACCCCGACTAGCTCAACTGTAAGCTGCATCAACTGACTAACTAACTCCGAGTTATAAAACGCAGTGATAAACTGGAACTGTACTTAGTATTTCGTCATCAGCTGTAAAACTGAGGTTATACTTTACACCATTTTACAAATTGTACAGCGATGGCATTTATGTCACCTAAAAGTCACGTTGTGAGTCAGCAGAGAAGGTTTGGAAAAGTTTACGAGGGTTCTGGAAAGGTGCTGGTTTTGCTGTAGTAGCAACAACATTAGTCGCGTCGATCCTGGCTAGTATTGTGATTGGTGACCTTTGATGGCTTTACCGTCCCGGCATTTATCCAGGCCACTCAGCCTGGCTGTCCCTCCGTGGGTAGGTGTAATGAGTGCTGGCAATGGTTTTGACCACTGTCGGGGAAGCAACGTAGCAGTCGGCCCAGTTACTATGACTGCGGCGTAGTGGCTTATTGTGTGCTAACTTATTGTGTCTCACCTTTGCTAGTTCAGTTGTTAACGGATGAGGTCTAAGCGTGAATCTTCTTGGAAAGTCCTGGAAAGGCCTCGATTTTTTGTTTGCCAGAAAAAGAGTGGCCGCCCTGTATTTGGGAGCTGAAGCCATGCCTCAGTTCGCAGTAGAGATCAACCAGCTCATTGTGTACTGTACAGTTTGATGGTGAAACAGTGTATCTATTTATTATCGTTCTATTTAATGCACATGTGTACACAGTTGTCTTTGATACATGAGTTTTTCAAGTGATTGTGTAATATTCGAATTTTGTACATATGAGTGATTACGGCCTCCGAATAGTTTTAAGTGCACTGTCTTTTTCAACACAGTCTCTTTCAGACCTCTTCTGTAGTGTTTGTAAACGATGACAAGCATTTTAGTTATGCTATCATTTCCAATTTAATTCTTATAGTTGGCTATTCATAATTACGTCTCTGGATATAATTGTTATCAGTTATGTATATTCTATTGATGAATATTTCACTGTCAAAAACTTTTCGTCATGTTGAGTTTTAATTGAGAAAACTGCACCTCATATTTGGAATACCTTGGTTCGAATTACTGTGGAGAAAAGAGAAGATTTTTAATGCCTCAGTTAAACGTGCTAAACTCTAAAATTTGGTAGTCTGTGTTTTGAGCGAGTGACATCTGTAGCAGAGTTTTTCGGAATTAAAATTCATCAAAGCTTTTTGTGCTAGATTCTCATCCACGAAAATTCTGCTTAGCTGCACCACAACACAGTAGTTGCCAGTCATTTATCACTGCTCGATTTGTGTCTTGTCGGTGAATACTTGATTCCAACATTTAGCAGTGTCCGTACTGTGCCGTTTTGTTGGCACATTTGATGAAACAGGATGGGCATTGATGTGTGTCTTGTGGCCTAAAACCCAGTCCCGCTTGGCCCAACGACCTAAATTCCAGCCCAGTCTGCCCAACCAGGTGAGTTGTGGTTTACATTTTTTTATGGCTCATGCAGACAAAAGACGTTATGTGTTGTAACTTGGGTTAGGGTTAGCGTTAACCCTAATCCTAAGCTTTCCTGTTCAGCTGGATCAGGTTTCAGGCTCTTCTGGGTCGGATTTCAAGTCATCGGGCCGGGCCGGATTTTAGACACGCAGTTGATGCGTGTTGTTTTTTTTGTTTCAGTAATTACTGGTTTTGTGCACAGTTTGTTTGCCTGTGTTTGGCGTATCAGTTTTCACCGTGAGACTTTTTCTGCAGCATCTTTACATCGTTTCACTTTTTGTTCACCTTTCTTTCGACGCCGACATTTTTGTTACCGTTATTGTTCGTTTCTAAGCTATTGTGTTTTTTCTCCGTACTGATATCTGTGTAATAGCAGCCGAATGTGTGCAGTAGTGTATCATTGGTTGTGTAGCTGGTAGTACCAGTCGTCTGCTAATGTAGCCGCGTGTGTTCAGTAGCTGCGTAATTGACATCTATCTTCTTCGTATCTTTGCTACCTGTTTCTGCAGTTGATGCTGTAATGTTGATACTGTTAAATATTGTCCGTTGACATTGAAGCTGCACTATACACAGAAATTGCGGCAAGGCTCATGTTTGCGTCTGTTTAAATCCCCTTTGTAGCTTTTTTGGTTGGATTTTGCCACCCTAGTCATCTTCAAGGAAGGCACGATATAGCCTTATTGTGCTGAAAGTGACGTTAAACTCCAGTCAATCGTCTCCAACGAATTCATCGTCTCATACACTTTTTTGTAGGTCGAAATAATGTATGTTTTACATGTGTGTAAAAACAACCTTTAAGAATTTTTTTAGAAAGCAACCAAAAATATGTGGCCACCAACCTCACGTTCGTCAGCTTAGCCGTGTAGTATGCATTGGTGTCGTGTCTCCGGTGCGTAGTTGTGATACGGATGAAAGTATTGCAGTTTCGTGTTTTGAGAAGGTTTCTGTCTGCCTACAGTTTTGTGCCTAGCAAATCTTGCGATAAGCTGATATTTCAACAACCAATATTCACAATGGACAGTCTGTCCTTGTTTGCAGTATGTCGTTCACTCGTTCAGTGTATGTTGAGTGTGGTAATTGTCAAACTGCACGTTAGAGACAAAAAGACAAACACAAAAGACAAACGGACGTGCCTGTTTGTCTGTTTGTCTGTTAGATGGAGTTTGACACTAAGA
>Ga0056115_1000823_pt1 | contig 13969 bp, 1 predicted proteins | sample WorMetOlspDAHAB1_FD_77007 | JGI IMG/M metagenome (GOLD analysis project Ga0056115, IMG submission 77007) | Marine gutless worms symbiont microbial communities from Max Planck institute for Marine Microbiology, Germany - Olavius sp. DAHAB.1 ...
CCCCAGCGGCGGCTGCTATTGGTCGACAGCAGCCGACCGATGGTCCGTCATATTGGTCGGGTGGACCCCCCCCCCTGTTGCAGGCGCCTAGCCGAGAACAGGCTTACACTTGATCGCCGGACTTGATACTGAGCTACGGGGCTACGACCGAGGGTGGGACTCAGCCGGTCATTGACACCTTTGTAGAACCACCTTCGTCGGCCGCTGGACAAACCAGGGACGGGAAAACTTCTTCCCGCTCCTCCTCCCTAGAGGCTGGGCCCCGCAGGACCTGCCGCCAAATCCCCCGTAGTGAGAGTGCGGGCGGAACACGTGGGCCAGCCCAGGAAGTTGCGTGTGATGAGAATCGGGAAACAGCTGGCACCGTTGATAGCGAGGGAGTCCTTGAACCCGCCCCAGACGAAGGTGCGACTTTTACACAGGCCACAGAGAGAGAGAAATAGAGAAACGCTTGCTTCCTATTCTTTTTGCATTTCGTCACAATGTACTTCGTCGAAAAAAGTGAGTTCCTACAAAAATGCCTAATTATTAATAGGATCTAACTGATCTATTAAATCGTATTTACATGTATACCAATGAGAATATATTTATTAGTCGAATAAAAATGCAAAAGAAAAACTACATGTATCATCATTTTTTATTAAATACTGTGTGCATAATGTAATTTGTGATGTAGGCTAACTACTTTTCGCGGACCGCCAAGCTGCGATAGGTTCTATTGATCAAAAGTGCTAGATTCATTGATGTAAGGGCTGCCAGTGCCTATACTCGCATCACTTTGCCTTACAAGCTGTGAAGTCCACTCAACAATCACCTTCGACATTTCTTCATTTTAAAGGTTTTGACTGATATTTATCTTGTACTTTATCCACATCGCAGCTTCTAAGAAAAACAGTAACTGATATTTCACATATAAGGTCATGCATAGAACATTTCATACCAACTTTTAATCCTTTTGTACTTCTTTTGTTTTCGCATTGACTCAAAAATGTAGCTTTTGGAAGTAATTTTAATATGATTTATTGACTATTAGGAGATAATTTTTCTGGCCACCCTGTAATTACGTCATCGCTTTCCACATGGTGTTTGTCATTGTTTACACGACAGTTAGTTGTGTTTTCGTAATCGCTATCGCGTTATTTGGTTCGTCGTTGCTTTCTTTGAATTTTACCTGATGATGCGTTGCATATGACAACAAACGTAGCCTAATTTTTCCCAATCATTGATTGATCGGAGTTCAACAGCACTTTCAGCACAATAAGGTTATATCGTGCGTTTGGAAGTTAGGCTATAGTTTAGTTTACTTTTGGGGGAAGAAACCTAGGGAGTCTCGTACGTCTTCTATTTTCAGGTTTTTTGCCAGCTTGTCTGCGGAAATTTTCGCATAATTTGCACCAACCCACGGCAATGCGAGTGTGACAGTGACAACGGTAAATAGTACAAATACGTGTGCCTAACCACTAACCAACACTGAGACAAATCTAATCCTAAACCTATAACCCTAACCCTGACCCTACTACTAAACAGCACGCAATAGTGCGCATTCAACTGAATATTATAGTCACGTCATATACGTAGATTCGTAGGCCTTATTCAGGGAAATACATACGAGACAATGTTGTTGTACCGTTTGTACAACTTTCCGTTGTCATTGACACACTGCCTTTCACGAGACACTGTGCAATTTAGCAGGCTGGTGGACTAGTTATATATACACACAAAGTATGCACAGCAAAAGTTCTGTTAAAATACCACCTTACACTGCTATGTACAAGAATCCAGCAAAACGTTAGGCCAGTACAACTAACGCCAGTGCGTTAACTTATCAAGCATTTCACTTTCGTATCTACAGTCGCTGCATATTGCTACGGAGGTAGGCCACATTAGACAAACAAGCCAACAAAAGTAAGCACGCTGTAAACAAACAGTATCAACTTCAGTGAGCTGTAAAACAAAATGGATTTCGTTCCTCGAACACAGATATTTCGTACTCGGCAAAAGGCCTCCTGCTACGAAATAACAGTGAATGTCGGCCTATAGCTGACTGTTGCTGATTAAGACGAGGATCCAATCATACTGACAATATAAGGCACACAGCAGATTACGTAAGTAAACGATAGAAGGCCTATCGATGATATAGTTCGGCATATCAAGACTTCTGTGAGCGGTTACGCTAAAGATCGTACAAAAAATACACGGTTTGTTATAATTATACGAATTGCGAACAAAAAAAACGATATTCAACTTGCAGCTGCAGTTCAGTTTTCAAGCTTGCTTGTTAACAAAAAGAGAACTGATTATCGCCGACTATGTACAATTATTGCAACGTACGGACGCGCGCGCAGCAAAACCTCACTCACGATTGCGCCATAAATATTGCGGAAGACGTTGTCATGCGCTGAACATTATGACAATACAGTGATACAGCCGCCAGTCACGGTTTTACCAGCCACAGACCGCATGAGGAAAAATCATACGGATTGCGACGCAGGAGTTTAGGAAGGCACGACGATTTTTTACGAGGTGCTTACTTGAGTACCGGAAGCATAAAAAAGCGCAGCAGTCTCCGGACAGCGTAGAAACTTTGCGGCCAACTTGGAGGTGGCGTTCGAGAATACAGGTGGCTTTGTGTGGTGCGCGCTGAGTGGAGGTGGCGGCGAAACATCACAGATCCGTTACACGAGTGTCCGTACACTACGCGCAGCAGCCGATGACCGGGGACAAACTGACGGCAGTTCAAGAGTCGGGCTGCAGCCACGCTTATTCGGTGGCCAACTTGACGCCGAAGCCCGCCTCCTCCTTTTCGGTTTCGTCCCGCGCTTCCGACCGAGAGTCGCCGAAGTTGCCGGCCGCCACGCTTACGATTGGAAGCCCCATTCTCAGCGCCATCTCGACGTTCTTCTTCGACTTGTCCTTGGCCGGCTTCTTCCGCGTGAGGGACCAGCTTAGCCGCGCACCGAGGTCGGGGCGATGGGCCGTGTGTCGCTCGAGGGAGCCGCCCGCCCGCGCGCCGCCTTCCGACTTGGGTCGTGCGACGTCGAACCGGGCGCCTCCGCCCTCGCTGTTGCTGAGCGGCCGGTCGCCCGCCTTCCGCAGTCGGACCCCGCCTTCCGGTTCGAAAGATCTACGGTGAGGATCAGCCGCGACGTCGGCATCTACCTCGACTCGCGGACTCGGCAACCGCAGTTCCATTTCAGCGGCTCCGTTGCGGCTCGGAACGTCCACGCTCCTTTCGCCGCCGCTGGAGACGTCAATCCCCGCTCCTCCCGACACGTCGCCTTCGACTGCCGGAGCTGTGACGGAAACGCCACCTTTGGCGTCCTTGTGCGAAAATATACCTTTCATCTTGCCACCGCGCTTTCCTTTCACGTCGACGTCGGCCTGAGGCGACGGCAGCTCAACGCGGGCATCGGGCGCGGATACATGTACGTCGGCGGAAGGCGGCTTAACATCGGCGTCGACGTATGCCGTGGCAGACCCAACTTCTACATCCACGCCGGCCTTTTTCCCACCGAAACCAAACTTGGGGAAGTCGATCTTAATTCCGCCTTTCTCTTTCGCTTTGGGTTTCTTGAGGTCGTCGACCTGGACGTTCACGTCGGCGTCGGGGACGTCGCCCCTCGCTCGAACATCAACATCCGGTGCGTCGAACTTCAGGTCAGCATCTCCTCTTACACCGAGTTCCGGTTTGTCAATGTCCACTGCAAAGCCGGGTGAACCGCTAACGACGATACCGGTTGGCCTGTCAACGTGAACGTCAGCACCACTGCCCAGACCGAAGCTTGGCAAACCAACTCCGCCGTCCACCCCGGCACCGGCAGAGAGGTCTGTGTCGAGACCGTACGGAGTACGGGGCCCAAGACGGAATGATGAAAGCTCACTGTCGAACTCGCCCTTTGCCCGAAGGTCTGGCTTCTCGAGGTCTGCTCTAAACTGCGGTTCGGCGCCCACTCTTGGTACGCCGACCACGACGTCGGCTCCAGGATCTACACCGCCACCGACTCCACCAATCCCGAACTCTGGCATCTGGATGCTGAAATCGGAATCGGCTTTTACATCCGGTTTGTCGACATCGACATCGACGCTCGGTCCGCTAACTTTCACGTCCGCTGCGCCAAAACTTTTCTTCGGTCCTTCGAGCTTCACTTCACCGCCTACGTCCGGAGGCGACGGCTGGTCTACATATACTACTGCTCCCGCTTTCCCGGAAGGAACGTCGGCCCCTGCGTGTGCTTTCCCTTTGCCAAACCCGAATTTCGGCATGTGGATTTTCTTCTTCGAATCTACCTTAACGTCTGGTCTGTCGACATCTACGTCCACCTTCGGTCCGCTGACATCGACGCCAACTCCCGTTGGAACATCGACGTCAACGTTACCCCCTGCATCCAAACTGGCGTCAACCTTACCCTTCCCTTTGCCACCGCCACCAATTCCAAACTTCGGCAGGTCGAAGCCAATCCCGTGTCTCGCGTCGCCCTTTACTTTGACGTCCGGTTTATCAATATCAACATGCGGACCACTCACATCTACTTCGCCTGTGATTTCACCCTTTGCAGCACCGGCATTGACGTCTGCATCGAGATCGGCATCAACTTTACCTTTCTTCTTGCCGAAACCGAACTTCGGCAAATGTATGTCGAACTTTCCGCCGCCTTCGCCCTTCACCTTCGGCGATTCAACGTCCACACTTGGACCAGTGACCTTAACGTCAGCGCCCAAGTCAGCATCCGGCTTGTCCACTTTTAGCTTACCGTCAACGTCGAGATCGCCGCCCGCTTGCACTTCGGCTTTCGGCAAAGCCACATTAACTCCACCTTCCACGCCTCCGCCGGCGTCAGCGTCAATATCGAGCTTAGCATCTGCATCGGGTACACTGCCTCCCAATTTGAATGAAGGCATTTTGAATTTTTTCTTACTTTTTACTTTAACATCTGGCGCGTCCGCGTCAACGTCTACTTTTGGTCCTTCGACGTCGACTTCACCTGTAACTTTTCCTGTCGGAACATCAACTCCTGCGCCCAGATTAGCATCAACGTCGGCTTTTGGGGACCGTTTTCCGAATCCGAATTTTGGAAGATGTATGCCACCTTCGCCCTTCACCTTTGGGGACTCGACATCGACGTCCACACTTGGACCTGCAATGTTAACGTCGCCACCTATGTCTGCATCGGGTTTGTCGACTTTTAGCTTACCATCGACATCAAGATCACCACCAGCTTGTAGTTCACCTTTTGGCAAATCTACGTCGATCCCGCCGTCTACTTCTGCATCAGCGTCAATGCCTACCTTAGCATCTGCGTCCGGCGAGCTGCCTCCAAATTTGAAGGAAGGCATCTTGATCTTAAATTTCTTTTCTCCTTTCACATCAACGTCTGGTTTGTCTACATCAACATCTAGATGTGGTCCAGTCACTGCCAAATTTCCACTCAAGTCGGCTTTCGGTGCTTTGATATCTACATCTGCTCCGCCATCAATATCTGCGTCAACCTTACCCTTTGCCTTACCGCCTCCGCCGAAACCAAACTTGGGCAAATCAAACCCAATACCATGCCTCGGACCTGCACCTCCTTTCGCATCAACATCGACATCAAAATCTGCGTCAGCTTTCGGTGACTTTTTGCCAAATCCGAATTTTGGCAGATGTATTCCGCCTCCAGCCTTAACCTTTGGCAAAGCAGCGTCAACGTCCACACTTGGACCAGTGACCTTAACGTCAGCGCCCAAGTCAGAATCTGGCTTGTCCACTTTTACCTTGCCGTCAACGTCGAGATCGCCGCCCGCTTGCACTTCGGCTTTCGGCAAAGCCACATTAACTCCACCTTCCACGCCTCCACCGGCGTCAGCGTCAATATCGAGCTTAGCATCTGCATCAGGTGCACTGCCTCCCATTTTGAATGAAGGCATTTTGAATTTTTTCTTACTTTTTACTTTAACATCTGGCGCGTCCACGTCAACGTCTACTTTTGGTCCTTCGACGTCGACTTCACCTGTAACTTTTCCTGTCGGAAAATCAACTCCTGCACCCAGATTAGCATCAACGTCAGCTTTTTGGGACCGTTTTCCGAATCCAACTTCTGGAAGATGTATGCCACCTTCGCTCTTCACCTTTGGCGACTCGACATCGACGTCCACATCAACGTTTGGTTTGTCTACATCAACATCTAAATGTGGCCCAGTCACTGCCAAATCTCCACTCAAGTCGGCTTTCGGTTTTTTGATATCTACATCTGCACCGCCATCAATATCTGCGTCAACCTTACCCTTTGCCTTACCGCCTCCGCCGAAACCAAACTTCGGCAAATCAAACCCAATACCATGCCTCGGACCCGTCCCTCCTTTCGCATCGATGTCGACATCTGCGTCAGCTTTCGGTGACGATTTCCCAAATCCGAATTTTGGCAGATGTATTCCGCCTCCACCCTTAACCTTTGGCGAATCAGCGTCAACGTCCACAGTTGGACCGCTAATATTAATGTCGGCGTCTAAATCGGCATCAGGTTTGTCAACTTTCAGCTTACCATCGACGTCAGTGTCTACGTCAACTTTCGGTGCCTTTAAGTCACCGCTCACTTTTCCCTTTGGAGCTTTGAGGTCAACATCAGCTCCGGCATCCAAGTCTGCGTCTAATTTACCCTTTCCTTTGGATCCTCTGCCGAAACCGAACTTCGGCAGATGTATGTCGAACTTTCCGCCGCCTTCGCCCTTCACCTTCGGCGATTCAACGTCCACACTTGGTCCGGTGACATTAACGTCAGCACCTAAGTCTGCTTCGGGTTTGCCCAACTTACCATCGACGTCAATGTCTTCGCCAGCCTTCAGCTCAGCTTTTGGCAATTCGACATCAACGTCACCACCTGCGCAAGCATCAGCGTCTACGTCAATGCCTGCCTTTGCATCTGCTTCTGGCACGCTGCCTCCGAATTTGAACGACGGCAACTTGATCTTGAATTTCTTGTCTCCTTTCGCCTTGACGTCAGGTTTATAAACGTCCACGTCGACGTGTGGTCCTGCCACTGCCACATCTCCACTCACGTCGCCTTTTGGAACGTTGACGTCAACGCCGGCACCGCCATCCACATCTGCGTCAACCTTACCCTTTGCCTTACCGCCGCCGCCGAAACCAAACTTAGGCAATTCAAACCCAATACCATGCCTCGGACCTGTGCCTCCTTTCGCATCGACATCGACATCAACATCTGCGTCAGCTTTTGGCGACTTTTTGCCAAATCCGAATTTTGGCAGATGTATTCCGCCCCCACTCTTAAGCTTTGGCGCATCAGCGTCAACGTCCACACTTGGGCCGCTGATATTAACGTCAGCACCGAAATCGGCATCTGGTTTGTCGACTTTCAGCTTACTGTCGACACCAAGGTCTCCGCCAGCTTTTAGCTCAGCTTTAGGCAATTCGACATCAATGCCACCACCTGCGCCAGCATCAGCGTCTACGTCGATGCCTGCCTTTGCGTCTGGCGCGCTGCCTCCGAATTTGAACGACGGCATCTTAATCTTGAATTTGCTATCGCCTTTTGCTTTGACGTCAGGCTTCTCAATGTCGACGTCAACCTTCGGTGCCTCTACGTCAACATCGCCGCTCACCTTCCCTTTTGGCGCGTTGATGTCAACGTCAGCACCAGCATCCAAGTTGGCATCTGCCTTACCCTTTCCTTTGGAGCCTCTGCCGAAACCAAATTTTGGCAGATGGACGTTAAACTTTCCGCCGCCGTCTCCTTTCGCCTTCGGAGTCTCGATATCTACACTCGGACCGGCCACGTCAACACCAGCACCCAAGTCCACATCTGGTTTGTCGACACCGAGTTCGGCATCAACATCTGCGCTACCGAGATCTGCGCCAGCCTTCAGCTCAGACTTCGGCAATTCCACATCGACTCCACCACCTGCGTCAGCGTCGATGCCTACCTTCGCATCTGCGTCTGGCGCATTACCTCCGAATTTGAACGACGGCATCTTGATATTAAACTTCCCATCGCCTTTTGGTTTGTCCACATCGACATCAACATGTGGTCCAGACACTGCCACATCTCCACTTACGTCAGCTTTCGGAACATTGATATCGACGTCAGCATCGCCATCTACATCTGCGTCAATCTTGCCCTTCGTTTTGCCGCTTCCTCCGAATCCGAACTTTGGCAGATGTATGTCGAACTTTCCACCGCCTTCTCCTTTCACCTTTGGCGAATCAACGTCGACGTCCACACTTGGACCTGCGATGTTAGCGTCTGCTCCTAGGTCAACATCCGGTTTGTTTACTTTACCATCAACGTCATAGTCTGCAGCTGCTTGCAAATCAGATTTAGGCAATTTGATATCTACTCCACCTCCCAGCCCGCCGTCAGCGTCAGCATCAATGCCTAATTTTGCATCGGCGTCGGGCGCACTTCCCCCGAATTTGAAAGACGGCATCTTGATCTTAAATTTCTTGTCTCCTTTCGCCTTGACGTCTGGTTTATCAACGTCCACATCGACATGGGGTCCAGCCACTGCAACATCTCCACTCACATCGCCTTTCGGAACGTTGATGTCGACGCCTGCGCCACCATCCACAGCTGCGTCAACCTTACCCTTAGCCTTACCGCCTCCGCCGAAACCAAACTTAGGCAAATCAAACCCTATACCATGTCTCGGACCCGTCCCTCCTTTCGCATCGGCATTTACATCAACTTCAACGTCTGCTTTCGGCGACTTTTTGCCAAATCCGAATTTTGGCAGATGTATACCGCCTCCACCCTTAACCTTTGGCGAATCAGCGTCAACGTCCACACTTGGGCCGCTGACATTAACGTCACCACCGAAATCTGCGTCGGGTTTGTCGACTTTCAGCTTACCATCGACGTCAAGGTCTCCGCCAGCTTTCAGCTCAGCTTTTGGCAATTCGACATCAACGCCACCACCTGCGCCAGCGTCTACGTCAATGCCTGCCTTTGCGTCTGCATTTGGCGCGCTGCCTCCGAATTTGAAGGACGGCATCTTGATGTTAAATTTGCCATCGCCTTTTGCTTTGACATCGGGCTTCTCAATGTCGACGTCAACCTCCGGTGCCTCTACGTCAATATCACCGCTCACTTTTCCCTTTGGAGCTTTGAGGTCAACGTCAGCTCCGGCATCCAAGTCTGCGTCTAATTTACCCTTTCCTTTGGACCCTCTGCCGAAACCAAACTTCGGCAGATGTATGTCGAACTTTCCGCCGCCTTCGCCCTTCACTTTCGGCGATTCAACGCCCACACTTGGTCCGGTGACATTAACGTCAGCACCTAAGTCTGCTTCGGGTTTGCCCAACTTACCATCGACGTCAATGTCTCCGCCAGCTTTCAGCTCAGCTTTTGGCAATTCGACATCAACGCCACCACCTGCGCCAGCATCAGCGTCTACGTCAATGCCTGCCTTTGCATGTGCGTCTGGCGCAGCGCCTCCAAATTTGAACGACGGCATTTTTATCTTAAATTTCTTGTCTCCCTTCGCCTTGACGTCTGGTTTATCAACGTCTATATCGACACGTGGTCCAGCCACTGCCACGTCTCCACTCACATCGCCTTTCGGGACGTTGATGTCGACGCCGGCACCGCCATCCACATCTGCGTCAACCTTACCCTTTGCCTTACCGCCGCCGCCGAAACCAAACTTAGGCAAATCAAACCCAATACCATGCCTCGGACCTGTTCCTCCTTTCACATCGACATCAACATCTGCGTCAGCTTTCGGTGACGATTTTCCAAATCCGAATTTTGGCAGATGTATTCCACCTCCAGCCTTAACCTTTGGCGAATCGGCGTCAACGTCCACACTTGGACCAGTAATCTTAACGTCAGCGCCCAAGTCGGCATCCGGCTTGTCCACTTTTAGCTCGCCGTCAAGGTCGAGATCCCCGCCCGCTTGCACTTCGGCTTTCGGCAAACCAACATTAACTCCCCTTTCAAAGCCTCCTCCGGCGTCAGCGTCAATATCGAGCTTAGCATCCGCATCCGGTGCACTGCCTCCCATTTTGAATGAAGGCATTTTGAATTTTTTCTTACTTTTTACTTTAACATCTGGCGTGTCCACGTCAACGTCTACTTTTGGTCCTGCGACGTCGACTTCACCGGTAACGTTTCCTGTTTGAACATCAACTCCTGCGCCCAGGTTAGCATCAACGTCAGCTTTCGGCGACTTTTTGCCAAATCCAAATTTTGGCAGATGTATTCCTCCTTTAACCTTTGGCGAATCAGTGTCGATGTCCACACTTGGACCGCTGACCTTAACGTCAGCACCGAAATCTGCGTCGGGTTTGTCGACTTTCAGCTTACCATCGACATCAAGGTCACCGCCAGCTTTTACTTCAGCTTTAGGCAATTCGACATCAACGCCACCATCTGCGCCAGCATCAGCGTCTACGTCAATGCCTGCTTTTGCATCTGCATCTGGTGCGCTGCCTCCACATTTGAAGGACGGCATCTTAATCTTGAATTTGCTATCGCCTTTTGCTTTGACATCAGGCTTCTCAATGTCGACGTCAACCTTCGGTGCATCTACGTCAATGTCACCGCTCGCTTTCCCCTTTGGCGCGTTGATGTCGACGTCAGCACTGGCATCCAAGTTGGCGTCTACCTTACCCTTTCCTTTGGAGCCTCTGCCGAAACCAAATTTTGGCAGATGTACGTTAAACTTTCCACCGCCGTCACCTTTCCCCTTCGGCGATTCGATACCGACACTCGGACCGGCCACGTCAATATCGGCACCCAAGGCCACGTCTGGTTTGTCGACATCGACGTCCACCTTAGGTCCTTCCAGCTTCACTTCACCACCAACGTGTGGAGGAGACGGCTGCTCTACCGACACGTCTGCGCCAACCTCCCCTGAAGGTAAGTCGGCTTTTCCCTTGCCGAACCCAAATTTTGGCATGTGGATTTTGAACTTGGAATCTCCTTTAACGTCCGGTTTGTCCACGTCTATGTCTGCGTCCACCATCGGGCCCTCAACGCGGACGTCACCAGCGACGTGTGGCGGCTCAACAGACACATCACCGCCGACTTTCCCGGACGGCACGTCAACGTCAACGTCGCCTTTACCCTTTCCAAATCCGAATTTTGGCACATGTATCTTGAACTTGGCGTCTTTCTTCACGTCCGGCCTGTCTACATCCACCTTGACATCGGGCGCGCCGAAGTTTATGTCGCCTCCCACTTCCGCGTGCGGTCTGTCTATATCAGCCCCGCCTCCCAGTTCAACTTTCGGCAGATCGACGTCAACTCCACCCTTTATATCTGCACCACCACCAACTTTCGCAGAGGTGTCAATGTCGTCCGCGTTTCCGCTAACGCAAAGTCCAATCCCCGCTCCACGCTTAGTATCTTTCCGCGGCTTGCCTCCGATATCGACACCAATCTCTCCACTTGGACTCGGAGGTTGCCCCTTCACGTCCAGTTCTGGAGACTGTATTTCAGCGTTCGCGTCTGCCACGGAATATTTCCCCGACTTACCGAAGCCGAACTTTGGCATGTGTATCTTGAATCCTTTGTCCTTGTGTCCTTTTACATTGACGTCGGCATTAACCTTTGCCTCTGGCAATTCACCCTCCAGTTCCAACTTACCCTTGTCGGCACCACCGTCAACGCCGATGCGAGGACCTGAGGCTTCTATATGCGGTGGTTTTATGTCGAGGTTAGCTCCACCGTCAAGACCAACGCCCACATCACCTTCTAGATCGGCATGGCCGTTCACTTTAGGCTTCTTCTTTCCACCGCCCGGGAAGAGCCCTTTGAATTTGTTGCCAAACGATGGCCCTTTGACATGAACATCAACGTCAGGTACATCCGCTTCCACATTGCCAGAGGGGACGTCGACGCTGCCTTGGACGTCTGCTTGCGGTCCCTTAACTCCGCCACTTAATTCGGCGTCTGGAATTCCAACTTCCGGACCTTTGAAACCGCCTGACAAACCAACGTCTGGGCCGTTCACTGATCCCTGTATCGAAACGTCTGGCTGAGGAATTCCGGTGTTACCCGATAATCCGGGGCCTTGTAGATCAACCCCGGAACCGTGTACTGACGCAGAAACGCCAGCATCTGGAAGGCCGATTTGAGGACCGTTTATACTCCCCGAAACTCCGCCTTCGGGTAGGCCGACATCAAGGTCAGGTCCTTTGCCTTTCAACGATGCGTCGATGCCCGGCATGTCTATTTGTGGCCCTGTTACGCTCCCCGACACATCAGGAGCGTCAATATGTGCGTGTGGCAAATCTGGCGTTGTTCCCGAAATCGCAACGCCGGGTAACGTTGGATCCACGCTCCCGTGTACGTCCGCAGAACCGTTCGTGGAAAGCTTCAAGTCCGGTGCTTCCAGACCGCCGGACACTCCGAAGCCGGGCAGTGCCACACTCGGCGACGAGGCGGCTTTGCGGATTTTGAAACTGACCGGAAAGTTCGCAAGACTGTCGAGCAGCTTGCGAGCGTCTTCCGGCGACAGTCCGCCCATGTCGATGTTGATGGCAGAAATGCGATCACCTGTTGATACACAAACACAGCAGTAAGGTGTACATCAAGATCAAAGTAACTGAAATTGAGCGAGATAGCGGGTACATGGGTCTTTCTGAATAAGATAAAATCTTTAGATGGTTTACGCCTACGTGGCACGGGTTATGCTTAATGCTGTAAACGGAGGCAGATTATTTATTTAGTTAACTGTTATTCCATGACCTTAAACTGATACCGGTTTAATATTGCAATGTTCAGGTCCCCAAGATCCCAATGTTCTAACAACTCGCAGTTATACTCTGTCTCCTGTGGCCTATACTACAGTAAGCTTAATCGGTGACACGTAGTTGTAGTTGCCTCAGTCGAGCAGTAAATCATCTAAATCAAGTAATAAAGAAATATATTTACTATGAGCAACAGTATCATGATCAGTCAACAGTTGTCAGTCACGTGATCACGCTTCATGCTTTATTTCACGCAGGACAGCATTAACGGGGGTGCTGTAGCACCCGGACCTGCGGTTTTGGGGCCCGCAATTGGTGCAAGTGGAGAATTGGTAGTTTGTAACGTCAGATAAATTGATTTCAAGAGCTTTAAATATATACTGAATTCAAATATCGTCCATAGTGTCACTGTCACTGAACTTGACTGAAGATAATTACGTCTATACGTATAGCGTTACTGCCGGCTGCAGCCAAAAAACGTCAAACAGCAGTTAATTTTAGCCAGTTAGCTGGTTACAGATCTGTAAGGGGCTCCCAAATTTTGGCACAGCACCCGCTAGCTTTCGTGCGACCCAGATTGCATGCTGTCCTTACGGCCAAAACCGGCTGCCGACCATGATACTCACTACCAGTGCAGAGAATCACTTTGAAATTGCTTGTGCAAATGTGTATCTACTATTTTCGCGCACAGAACGGTGACAGGTGCCTTGAAGTAAATGCGCTGTGCTGCATTGTTCAATAATGCAGACGCAGCGTTACTACAGACAGTACAGTATTGGCCTATCTGTGAACGTGCAATGTTGCAGAAAAAAAGCCTCGAGGCGCCAATGCTATACCTCATGTTTTTCATACAATAAGCTTTTCCGCCTCCGAAATGACCTATATTGTGTCGAGTGGGGCGTTAAACTCTACTCACTCACTCACTCAGCGTGCAGTGTCTGGTCCACGCAAACGTACTTTGCTTTAACGTCGGCAAAGACTTTCACGCGAAGGCGAGTCGATGGTATAGTGAAAGAACTAGGGTTAACTGTCAGAATGAAATACGCGTGATTTCCAGCATTCCGTATCCGTGCCGTTAAGCCGTACCGTTGCCGTTGCAAAAGTACGTAAGAATTACATTCATCCGTAAGAATTCCGTATGAACTCCGTAGCTTACGTAAAAAATAAAATTTACTCAACTAAAACAGCAGAAATCAAAAAGGTGCTATTACTTAGGCGCACGTTGACATTATGGCGATGTGCTGCAAAAGTAATAGCACCTTTTTGATTTTTGCTGTTTTA
>Ga0056115_1000824_pt1 | contig 13969 bp, 11 predicted proteins | sample WorMetOlspDAHAB1_FD_77007 | JGI IMG/M metagenome (GOLD analysis project Ga0056115, IMG submission 77007) | Marine gutless worms symbiont microbial communities from Max Planck institute for Marine Microbiology, Germany - Olavius sp. DAHAB.1 ...
GGGAACGGGAGGGACCACCCCCTTTTCGCAAATTCCTGGATCCGCCACTGCTCGAGAATTTTACGTATTTTACGTTTTCTGCCAATTAAAACCGCGTTTTACGTTTTTTGAAACGACACTAAAAATTCGTATAGCAGACGCTTAGTTCTCAGTCTTCAAATAAAATAGCAACTTCGTGGGTAATCATTGCCGTTTTGCAAAATTTCGCATTTTCCTTGAATACATCGCCTTTATCAGCCAAGACTTAGCAAGTGCAGTTCAAGGTCACGTAATGGGAGTTCACACCGAAATATTTATTTAACGACTTAAAGAAAAGGTTGCAGTAAGGGTAATTTTTAAAGCGCAAGACGCTGTCTACGTATGCCATTAAACGGTAGCTAATTTAGTTCTGTTAATCGGATACCTCAAGTTATGTGCAACGTCGTGAACTTCAAAGCATACAGTATCGGATGACGTCAATTACGAAAGCCGACGATAGCGGTGGACGACCAACCTACGTTGGATTGGGCGCCCCTATCGATCCTTGCGTCTCTCTCTCTCTCTCTCTCAGCCCGTTTTATGGGATACGCACTGTGCTGTAGCACTAGCATAACACATATGTTACTATTCCGATTTAGAATGGTCCAATATCGATGACCGCTATTCGTTTAAGCAAATTCGACCTGCATCAACTTCTTACCTTAGTGGTCAATTTTGCACGAAAATCGTGCGAAAATGGAACAGGCGCAAATGGAAGGCCTACATGTAATTTGTGTGAGATGGTGAACACCGATGTGCAAAGTTTTGCAGCGATCGGCTCAGGGAAAGAAAAAGTTTTAAAATGACGCTTTTGTTGGATTGTCCAAATTCATCGTCGAAACAAGAGAACGACTCACAACTCCCAAGCTCGATCTTGCAAGTCTGGTTGCAATAGACGGTGACGATGTCAAGAACGTCAGGAAGGTTGGTGACTGTTTTATCGATCTCAAGTCGTAAAAACAAAGTCTGGAACCGATAAGACTTGCTAGTTCGATCTTGCACGTCTGGTTGTCCATCGGGTACTTGTTGAGAATCATGTCGCACGACAGCGTCAGAGTGAGTCGCTGGCTATAGAGGATTGTGCCGTCGGAAGACAGTCGAATGAGTCGATTCGGAACAGTGATGGTGTGAAACAGGCCGTCCTTGAGGTTGCGGATGAACACGTCCGGTGTCCACATGCGGTCGAACTGTCGATGATGAAGCGTGACGCTGCGACCGTGATTGCGTTCGTGACCAGCGAACGCCAGTCGTTCGTCGCGCCAGATCTGACGCAGGTACAGCGTCGTCGAGTATTCCTGCACAGCATCAGCAGCACTTGAAATGACCATGTTGCGAGCATTTGTTGCAAAATGACCTACACTGTTTTGGGACTCGGGAAGGCTTAAACAGTAAACTCTCACTCAATTACTCAATTACTGCCAGAAAAAGTGTGCAACGACCCCCCAAAACATAAAAAGTATTGTTACTTTTAAAATGTTTACTTTTAGAATTTCACGGTCGAAGCGTCACACTTCATAATCGACAGTTCGACCGCATGTGGACACACAATTTCCTAAAATTACTCGGTCAGTTCTGCATTTAATAATTACAATAGACAGACTGCAACTATTATTCTAAATACTAAGTAAATAATTCTTTATAAATTTCGGTGTAAAAACTCGATATAAACATTGAATGGAATATTTACCCCGAGTTTGTTAACGTTTAATAAAATGCAATTTTTTTTAAAAAATGCCATTGTTCTGAACTTGTGATCATTCGACATAATAGTGGTCTCATTTATAAGGATAAGGACCACATTTTGCTAACAAAGTTTTGGCATGTCGCTTAAAAACTTTTAAATGAAATAAACGTAAAATACGTATTCTTGAACACTCAGTGCATGATGTAGTGTTTATCAAAACTAGTTCTTTTTGTTAGTAGCCAAGTAGGCCTACATAGTGGTCCTAAAAGTAAATCCACTGCCGAATAATCAAATAAATCGTATTAAAATTGTATTAAAATTTACAACTGCCAATAAAGCTGGATTTCTGAGTTAACTTTGAGTGTACAAGAAGCACTACAATATCATAAGTTGGCGGTATTAAATATTCTATACATGACCTAATTTGTGACATTATCAGTTACTGTGCTTGAAGCTGCGGTGTCAATCTTAACCGACAGCTTAAGAAAAGAAAAAAGATGCGACTGAAAAATTTTTACACGAAGTTTCTTCTAAAGGGTGGTCCAGGAGTGGATTTCACCGCTTGCTAAAACAAAGTGGTGCAAGAAGGGATCGCTGACATCAATTACACAGCGTTGCGGGAAAAGCATAGTAATATTACTGAAGCTACTAATTAGGTCACATGTAATAAATGTCACTGGTATTAGAGTGGTTCTTTGGTACTTTCAATGATGAAATAAAAAATAAAATGTCATTGGCAGGTTTTAATATGATTTAATGAGAGTTACTGATATTACGGAAGGGGTTTACTTTTTGGACCTCCCTGTATTTCACCTTCCTAGCGAGCCCAAGAAAGGGTTGACGAAGTAGTCTGGCGTCTAAAATTATTTTCGATCACAGCCTTTGTCTCAGTTCTGGATGGCAGGCTTGCAGCAGATGACACCAAGTTCTCATTTGAATACTGTATCGAAATTTCACACGTGTGCAGTATCCAGCATACTGTTGCTTTATATTTGTTAAATGTATGCTTTAAACAGAACAGTGTGACGATTTTACATTTCATAAATGCTTACGAAGTAATGCAACTGGTTATCTCCATTACTGCGAAATCTTCAGACGAAAGTTCATTGTGTAACACTTTCTGTTGTAGCAAATGTTCAGATATTCGCTTAAAACACAACGCGCGCGCATAGTAAAATGTTGCAAGAGATGATTACAGACGATGGACAGCAGAGATTATTGTAAGATCAATTAAGTCACAATTAAACGGAAATAAGTAGTCTTGCAAGAAATATGGAGATGCACGTGCTTACCATGCGTATTTCACTGATGGAGCTAATATCGTTGATATTCATATTGATGAACACATCGAGTGGTCTACCTACACGACCAGCAACATCAGCAGCTGCAACTGCCAGTTATACCGGAACATGCACCGACCACCATCAACTCGACACTAGATCATCGGTGTAAGCTATCAGGAAGCGGAGACCGGGGAGAAACATTCCCACAGTCCAGGAGTGGGGTAACTACAAATCTCTCTACGTAATTGTTTATCTGTCAGAAATCCGAATCATCTAGAGTTTCTGTTGTTGTTTTCCCACCATACTTGACATCTTATATTAATAATAAATTTAGAACGATGAATGCATATATAAAAATCTACAAGTCTCCGGCAATGTGGCGATAATTTTTTGGTCTGTTGTATCTGGTTGTACTGTACGAACATCGAATCGACTAATCAATCAACAAATCAAGTCATATCAATCAATTTGCACCAGACCACACAAATCCATAATCAGACCTAATCCATTTTTATAATTTTCCATGTCTGGATCAACTTATATTGCGTTTCAGATATTTTTTTTCTCTTTCGTCAGACTCGCCGTTCATCACTCCTTCAATTTTCACTTCAGGCTTAAAGCTGGCCGTTTCGTAAATCACTCAATGTCATACAGCGCACAAGCTGCAGTGCCAACTCCAATGGACCATGAAGGCCCAACCGCAAAGGACTGCGCCTTACTCTATTCGAGCGCAGCACTCACGGCCATTTTATGTACAATTCTTTTAAACATTTATGCTGCATTCGCTGCGTTGCGCAATAAACGATGTTATTTTTGCATCGCATAGTTTATTATTATATGGTTCCCAAGATTTCGTATTTGGTCGAACTCCCAAGCCAATCCGGCGCTGCGTCCATGCACGCCGTCCGACACACCAACCGGGAGCGGCGGCGGTGCGGGTGGTCAAGCTTGCGAGACATCGGCCATGCGTGGCTAAGACCGAACGGCCCGGTCAAGCGACGCGAATTACAGGATCACTGCCAACGCGAGACGTTGACCGATGTCGACATTATACACAAGTCGTAGATTTGTCCGACAAGTTTATACTCATCTGACGACGCTTTTATCACTTGTGTTCAGCCGACGCAATACTTTTATAGTTTTATGTTTTCATTCGGTATTTTGCGCATAACCACAGCCGTTCCGATCTGTATACTTATTTTTTATCAATACGTAATGCCAGCAGAAATGAATGGGCCAGTGTGGCCTCCTTTTGCGAAGTCATGGTTTACTGTTTATGCGACATCGTTCTTTGACGCTTATCCGCGAGTTACACGCAACATTGGCAATATTTCTGCCGGTTTTGCCTTTAGAAATAATGGTTAGCCTATGTCAGGAAGTGCGGGATGACAACAGGAGGAGAAACAGGTGACGACGGCAGATGGACTGCAATGCACAGTGTGGCCTCCGAAGGGACGGTACACACCGAAAAAGTGCAAGTGAAGGAAATGACATTTGTTCAAGTATCTATATTCGATCCGCGCGACGCGTATAGACCAGGCCACGCGAGGCGAATGACGCTGTGAATCAATTCACATTGATTTAGTAGCCTCGTTCTATTGTGAGTAAGGTCCACAGAGATCGTTATAGTGAAGTTGTAGAACTGAATCCAACAACGGACTGCTCGTCTTTATTGCGTGATAAATGTGATGCAGGCCTACTCGGCAGGATTGAATGTACAGGATGGTCCAAAACAGCGTTTGCACCGTATACATCAGGCAGAGTACTCTGTGCCAAATCAGTCGATTTTATTTAAGTGCTTTCAAGTTTTTATACAGTTTTAACCACGAATATATTCTGTACACGATCGTAAGATATTCCACTTTGCCCTAAATGCATGCGCGGTTGCGCGCACTACCTAATAAAACTAAAAGGCACACGAAACCAAAATGGAAAATACTGTTAGTTAACAACATTTGATCCTGAACACAAAGCAATTGCCAAAATTCAGTGCAACAATAACAAAAAGCGACTTTTCATAACCGTCAACACAAGACAACAAGAGATATGTGTCACTGATGACTGCTTCTATCAGATAGTTTACCACGTGGGCTACGCATTTAAGAAGATATCTGATGTCGTTCTGTTTTATAATGAGATTATTTTCACGTGTTTAACAGTCGGTTAATTCGACAGTTGCTACCAGAATACATGCTTTCGTTTTTCTTAAACCACCGGGGAGTAAGACGCATCATCGAGCAGTTCAGCCTCACCTATATATGCAGTCTGACAGAAATGTAAACTATACATATGAGTGGGGGATGGGTGTCAGAGTAGAGAATATACAGGTGGCCCAAAAAGTAAGCCACTTGCCGATTTATCAATAAATCTTACTAAAACCGTTAATAATGGTAGACTTTTTCATGAAATTTGAGTGTAAAATAAACTGTAGAGTATTATAAGTTAATATTAAATATTCTATGCGTGGTCTAGTTTGTGACGTCATCAATTACTGTGTTTGAAGGTGCGATCATGTGGGTAAAATATGGTTAACATGTTACATGATAAAATCGTGACTGAAAACCTGAAAAAGATAAACGATGGTAATAAAAGAATTTTTTTCACAAATTTCCATCTAAAAGATGGTTTAGGAGTGGAATTCACAGATACGAAGGCGCAATTATGAAAAAAGGGTCGCTGACGTCATTTGTTATATGACGCATATCGCATGCAGTTTTGCGCCTCATGCACAGTAATTGACGTCACCAATTAGGTCACTCATAGAATATTTAATACCACATTATTGTTATTGACTGACACTTTAATTTGAAGAAAAAAATCTAATCTCATTGGCAGGCTTTAATACGACTTGTTGATGATTCTGTAGTGGCTACTTGTTTGAGCCACCCTGCCCCAATATTAGACCTATTATTGTCCCGTTGAACATCAGCTATACATGTACTTAGCTTTATATTCAGAATGAGAGCCTTGAACTTGGTTTTACAGTTCCGTCCAATGATGATAGAGTGTATATTTGTCGTGCGACACAGCGGTCTGAGGTTGAACTATCTGTATAATTGCTTGAGAAAAGGTTGCTTACATAATCAATATAAGGCCGCAAAAGACCGCTAAAGTGTCGACAGAAAAGAGTAATGTGAATCATCAGCCATGCTACCACAACGGACAAAGGGAGTAAATAACGAGAATGGTATACACGCTACCTCTATGCTGTCACTGAGCTGTTCATAGAGGGTTAATGGAATGGCTATGATATCGTTTCTGCAGTCGTCTGACAATGCAGCCGACTTTAATGCGAGACCATATCGACGACGGTGGGTCGAGGCAGAACGGATGGTCGATCGAAAGAAGAGCGTTAAATGAACCCGAAGAACGATAATAGCCCAGTGCTATGATAGTAATAACAAAGATAATCGTTTTTATCACCGGAGTCGGCGCCTGGCCTCGAGCGACTGTTGTAACGCGACTCGTCAAACATGTCTTCGATGAGTTCCGACATGGCGCGAGACTTGGACCTACGCGTGCACATTCTCACAATTACACTTTCATCGGCGTGTAATGACGTCATTCAACTGAGCGTGATTAAACCACGCCGCCATTTTGGAGGTACACTTAATGCGAACAAAGGGTGCGTTAAAATGCGGAAATCTGTTATTTTTATGCCAATTAATGTTATCCGCAGACTGTGTGTTTCGACTGTGGGTATAATTCCACGCCCGACAGTGAGCATAGTATACGCAAGTTTACGATGTTACACTGCTGCAGGTACAGACCTTCAACATGGCTGCTGTGCATGACTATTGTAGACGGAATTACGTCAGTTACCCCTTTAATTAAATTCAAATTTGTATGCCCACACACCCACAACAATCATCGAGACAAAATAAATTTACTGACTTTCAATATTACCGTCTTAAGCAACGCGTGTGTATTTGTTACGAACCCGCTATTTCAAATGCATTTACATAGGAGAAATTATCGCTAGCTTCTTCATCCCCAATTATCACTGTTAAATGGGCGTCAAACTGGCGGTAAAAGTAGAGCATCTAACTGGGCAAAGCCCAAACTGATGACATTTCGTGGTTTATGAAAGACAGTTCTATAGCTGACCATTTGGTCAACTATTTGGTCTCATTTGTAATTTATAGCCAATTTGTAATTTGATGAGTAGTTTTCATAATTATATATAGGGCCTATTGCATTAAATTTAATTTTAATTTGATAAATGTTAATCAAATCTTACGAAAAGCTGTGTGCATCTTAAGAAGACCCATTTCTTCACAACGAAAAGTATGGACCATAAAACATATGTTGTTCCCTCCCTTCAATCAAAAATGTAGGGGGCATGTTTTCCTGTCCACGCCACCCTATAACCGACGCCATGTATTAAAATTGTGTGAATTCATGTACACAAAACTAAGCTGATATGTTACGCTGTTTGGCATAAATAATGAAAATTCTGTAACAACAAGTGAGTAAAAATGATGAATTAAAATGAAAACAATTGAATGAAAAGTATTGAGCTATACATGTAACATTAGATAATGGGGTTTTGTTTAAATTCTGCAGTGGACGTTTACCTCCTCAAATAATTCAGTTAACGATGTTTCAGAATCTCAACATTAATATAATAACCTGAAATATATGGTTATGTGACATTTCATCGCGCGACAGTTAATCAGAGCGAGACTTATCCGCAGCAACAGATAATCGGGCGACACTTAATAGGGCGACGTTTAATCGGGCGTATGAAAGAAAAGGGACAAAAGTAACTAAAACTCACATGAAACACATATCCTACCACGAACACAGTGAACATATTGACTACTGACTATACTAAAAGTTACAGTACCACATGTCTATGCGTGCGACAAGTACGCAGTTAAACGAAGATACACAATACTTCAGCTCGACCACAGGCTGCAACTGCTTGCGCAACACGATCGTTCAGTGCAACAGTACTTTTTGCAGATGGTTGACTTACTCCAGTCGTAACCGGTACATTTAGTGCTTTGATAACTGTGACTGGCTCCTTACACAAGAAGCAGGCACTTTATATAATTAGTTAGGCCTACTGGTTCAATGCTAATGGTGATTCGTCGGGGGCGACTGAAAACGCGGGACCTGCATGACATCGCGAGACTGGACAACGCGAGACCATATAAAGAGAATGGACATCGAGAGACTTGTTTCAGTGTTCGAGTAGCTGCTCCCTACTATTTTTGTTTGCTGCTTGGGGTATTATGAGCTGCATATTATGTCAGTTTCTAATAGTTTTCTGTGCGTCTTATTGTATACCGTCTACGTGTTTTATGTCTATTGATGAGACAAAGTATGTAACGCATGAAATAAACTAATCCGTGAAATCACGGCGTCATAGTTGTAAAAACCATCAAGTGCATACTTATGAGACACATGTAGTGTGCATGGGTAGTTAGTGACGGAATGATTTCATACGCCAATGATGGAGTGTTGGTAATAAAAATAAGTGATGATGATTATTTATTAGATGTGACATAATGTCGTAGGCGACGCCATAAACCATATCCGCACGACAAACAGGGCATCCCACATCTGACATGCGCATAACACAAGAGTCACAGAACCGCACATTTCTGCGCGGCACCAGTGCGAAGCCAGCACGTGGCTGCATGAGGCACACATCGCAGCAGTCGTCAGAGGCTGATGCAGCTGCTGCTGTTGCCAATTCCGACGCCCCTGAAGTTGTTGCTGCTGGCACGGGCGCCTGACTGTCCTTGTACTCGCTGCTGCTGCTGTTGTCGTCCCGCGGCTGTAGGGACTCCGTATGAGAGCCGACATCTCCAGTCGTAAAAATGCTTGGAAATCGTTCATCAAGCAATTCTCGAAAAATCTAAATAATGCAGTGCTAATTGTTATACCTCTAAAATCATCATATGCCGTGGCTTTAGATCGACATTGTTAGTGGAAATAGGGGCCTATATGTACTAGAAATCAGCCAATGCTCCCACACCACTGTTCGACCTGGTGCCGCGTTGTCCAGTCTCGCGATGTCAGGTCTCGCGATTTCAGTGCTCCCATTCGTCGTCCAGGTATGCCTACAAGTTTAGTTGCTGTGCTGGACACATGGACGACTGCCCGTGCGATGAAGTTTCTCTACAAGGAAATATGTAGGTTACTCAAATCTTAGGCCATGTACATTTTGATACGATAAATGAACTCACATGCTGTTGGCATGGCAGACTTGTCGACGACTTAACATCGACATCATAGTGACAAATATTGCGAGCCAAATAGACCTCAGTCGCCGCCGACTGCTGTCATGTCGTGTCTCCATGACCGCCGTCGCTGTAATAGTTGCACATTACGACAGATCACGTCCGTCAGTAATTGCGACGATTATAATGACATCGACGCACGAACTAAACGAGAGCCGGACACAGGGTCACGTGTGGGGAGGTATTATGTGTCGAGGCATAGACCTAGAGTGCATTTCTCCTGTAAAATTGCTTCGATGTTTTATCAGTTAAAGAGAATTTTATTACAAAAAATAACTTAATTTACAACTACTACGACAGCTTATCGCAGTTTTCACCAATTTGCCGTTCTGTTTAGACAATATATTCTGATGCTACAATTGGATTTTATATAGCAGCGACTGAAATAGCACAATGCATAATTTTTTTCTGCAATAGATAATTGGTGGCAGTGGCTATGAACACGGCTAGATATAATGGCTTTGAAAATCGCGCCATAAATTTTTCATTCAGATGATGTCTTTCACCTTCCGCTGCCCATTTCACTGTTTTTTTTCGTTGATTAACAGCAGACAGCTTCATCGATATCCTTTTTCATACGCGCACATGTCAATGAGGCGCTCTTTCAAGTCGCTTGCATTGTGCTTGTGCATACGTTTATGCATAGGCCAAATCTCCTAATTTTGCCACTTGTTTTACATTTGCGTGCAAATGCCCGCGCATCGACTTTATGCTTCATTCGGTTTCGATGTCACCCTGTTTAGTTCCCACGTAAAGTAGCTCGATTATTATAAGTAAAGTGTAACATTCCGAAACCTTTTGTGATATCCAAAGTCGACAATTTCCTACGATAGTCTCCATCGTACGCTTTTTGTTTAATGGTCAAATAATTAAAAGTATATACACATTATGGTCTAAACTATATAAGAGCCATATATATAGCGAAAACATATATGTAATATACCCGAAAACGCCTGGTATAGGCTATGACTCAGCAAGGAAACGACGAGACGGCTGTCTACGAGGGAAGTTGGTGGCGGCGATTTATATGCGGCACCGGCAAACAGTTCCATGGCAATAACATCGCCTGAAGTCCCATTAGTTTCTGAAATCGTACGAGGTTTGCATTTAGATGTAGTGCGGCTTTAATGGCGCTGTTCTTCCGTTCACGTGAATGACTCTGCGACATTGACCTTCATCTCACTAATACCGCCATTATTATTGTCCCCGCGCAGAATTTTCCAATGGCTTGTTGAACTATAGGAGCCTAGAAATGCCGGCGAACAAGATTTCTCACGAGTGAACACGCCAGCGCAATGTAGGCTGCCAATTATCACATTGTGTGCCTTTGTATTGGACTTAGTGATTAAGGGACAGGTTAAATTAAACGATAACTACAGTATATTGCTCAATTACGTATAACATAATAAAACTTTATTTACCGCGCAGCATGCAGCTGTGAATGCGAAAGAATCAGTCGGCGTTGTTCTGTGTCCTCGAAATCAACCACCATAATTACCTATCTACCACCACGACATCAGGTATAGCCTGGGCTATACTCGACGCCTGACGACGTCGCGTGCCTTGCGGCCACACGAAACTTGTGTGCAGTTAGGCGACTCGAGTCCAGCTAAACTGCCAAGTGCAGCAGCAGCAGCAGCAGTTGCGAGCTTGCGACAGAGATCATAACAGTCGGTCCGTGACAATTACAATCTAAAGTTGCACATACACGTGTGCATAACAACTTACCAACCAGACACTAAATCTAATCCTGACCCTAATCCTAACTCTGACCCTACTACTAAACAGCACGCAATAGTGAATATTCAACTAAATTGACATATCCTATACGTATCCAGATAAATTGATACGAGATATGTTGCTGCACTGTCTCTGCGACTTTAGGTTGTAATTGTCACACTGCCATTCAGTGCCGATCTGTCGTGTCAAGTGTTTAATTTTAAACACCTGGACCTGTTTCGACTCCACTCAATGAAAATTGTAGCATTAATTGTTGCATGAAGATTATGTCGTTTTAAACGAAGAAAAACACAATTTTACATATGCAGGAAATGTGTTGCACACGTCGACGCATGTCGGTTACAATAGTCATAATTGCATATTTGGTCGTAACTCTTTTAAGTCTTAAGACAACTGTTCGTGCGCCTGGAGTGACAATGACGTCATTTTATTTAGGCCTATACAACAGTTATAGTCACCTTGTTGGAGCTATATTGTGGTTGCAGCAGTGTAACGTCGTAAAATTGCGTATGCTTATCCCACTGTTGTGTATGGAATTATACACCAGTCAAAATACAAGGTGTGCGGATAAGAAATTTAAGATTTCCGCATTTGAACCCACTCTTTGTTCAATAATTATGTATACCTCCAACATGGTGGCATGTTTTCTCAGATCAAGACCCCACTGCACCTCACGTAAGCATGTGCCTCCTCGAACAAGAATTAGACGTTAGCTACCAGAACGAGGTTTAGTTAGGTATAATATCATGTCGCAAAACAACTAATAAAAATATTTAAAAACGGATATTCGTACATTATTCCATTTGGTACAGCGTTGAGTGGACAACCTTCTCACTCTTCTCTGTACAAAATGCACAAGTCTACGGGCTACTGAACAAGCAAAAACGTCAACCAAAGGGTTAACACTTAATAGGATCATGGCATTTTCGGTTAACAGCCGTCGTTGCACTACGACGACATTTTGCCAATGACAAATGAATTTGTGGATTTGTGTGCTTTATCGTAAATACCGTGTCAATTTCTGTGCATTCGTTGGTCGTCAGCGCCAGTTGCCTAATTCCTAGAAAGCCTGCAACGTAAACGGCCAACAGCGAACTTCGAATCGTTAAACGACTTTTTCGCGGGACTCTCTTGGCAGAACGTGAAAATCCGATCAGTTATTGTGCACGCGACAAAATGGAAATGAGCGACAGAATTAATGGATGATTGACGGTATGACAAGGACTGTCAAGCAACTCAAGCACGACGGCCGGTCGGCGTGCCACCCGCTCGCTCGCTGTTTTCGCAGACGTCCTGCGCAGTGCGCACTGCAGACGCGATTAGCTTATCTCGACGCTCGTCAGTTGTTGGGCGTCGCGGCACCAGCAACGAGTTAGGCCTATGTCGGCTGCGTCGCATTTATAACTTCAGGCGTATCACACACTTGCATGGTAGTGCGAGAGTTTAAATGGCGACGAATACAGAAAAGGCCAAAATTCGACCCCTCACCACACCAAAACACCTTAACCGATCTTCACCAAAATTGGCATGCAAAATTATGTCCTCGATGGCACCCGGCATGCAAAATTTTGTAGCGATCGGTCCAGGGGTTTCTGCTCCCCAAATACGTGTTTTAATGATTTTCCGTGCCTTTTGTGTGACTATAGTTCGTTTTTGGGCTCTTCAATAAGTCTACAGTACAGCCTATACATCATAAACGGACTTTTACGCAAAAAACGTCAGAAGACATCGTTCCGAGTAAGGATGTGCCTTTTTGGGGTTCCGTTGACCATAATTTATATTCAGAGCTCCTAATTGTTTCGAAAAACAGCCATTTTGGGGACCAATTTTGACTGGACAGTTTTTTGAGGCCGAAAACCGCTTTAACATGGGGGTGCTTCCATATAAACTACCCTTAATAGTCATCGTAGCCCCATAAAAGTTGTACAATTCGGGGTCAAAAAATTGTTACGTGTGATTTTGGGGGACCCCTTATGCACAGGTCACGTGATACTGCGCATGTGCAGTAAACTTTGTAGCCTTCACAGTAGGATAAACGCTAGTTTTCAGCGATAGCATGGCTTAATCTTCGGCGTAGCGCCCTGAAAGTGACAAAATGAATAGGTAAATTGGGGTCAGGGATTTCAAAAACGTGGACCATTCCCCCCGGTTATAGGTCACGTGACACGGCGCATGTGCAGTGCCCTTTCCCGATGACGGAAATGTGATAAAACTCATAACTCAGTAACCAATAATTGTAGGATAATCAAAATTGGTTTGTGGGTCGGGCATGAGAGTCACTGTGTACACATGGAACACTGTCAGGGTCAAAAGGTCAAAGGTCAAGGTAACAAGGTCACGCGAAGTAGTAGCACAAAAACATCAAATATATTCTCTAAACGTCACTCAGTAGTGGAAATACATCTGCCTTATAGGAAATCCAGGTTGCCGGAGCGAATGGCGCGGTCAGATTTTTTTTACCGGAAGCTCCTAAATAGCCGTTTGTGCGCATGCACAGTGAAAATATGCCCAAAACTCGTTTATGGTGTTGTCAAAGACCACAACTGTATCCCCTTTATCAGAAATCATGGTCGATGAACACGATAATGAGGGCAGTTTTAGACCGGAAGCAGAATTAACGGTATTTCTGCGCATGCGCACGAAAGAAATCGCCAAAACATAGCGAAAATGTATTCCGACAGAAGAGTTATTTTCCTGTTACAGGAAATGGGGGTCGCCGAAGCGAATGGCAAGGTCAGACTGTTGACCGGAAGCTCCTAAATAGCTGTTGTTAAGCATGCACAGTGAAAATATGCTCAAAACTCGCTCATCATGTTGTCAAATGCCATAATTTTAGCTCCTTTGTAGGCAATCGCGATCGCTGAACACGACGGTACCGCTAGTCCAAAGATAAATTTAATGCTGTTAACATGCCGACTCTCACAAGTAATACTTTCAGAAAATTGTAATAAAACAACAAATATAAATGTGAAAAACTTGACAGTTTAAAA
>Ga0056115_1000826_pt1 | contig 13957 bp, 15 predicted proteins | sample WorMetOlspDAHAB1_FD_77007 | JGI IMG/M metagenome (GOLD analysis project Ga0056115, IMG submission 77007) | Marine gutless worms symbiont microbial communities from Max Planck institute for Marine Microbiology, Germany - Olavius sp. DAHAB.1 ...
CCCACATCCCCGAATCAGAGTCCACCCACCTCTACCCCTGAGCGCTTACCACTAGACTATCAACTTGACACAAACCTTACCCTCACGCAAAACCTTACACATACCCAAACCCAAAACTTTACAATTGTACCGTACGGTTGCAGTTAATCTGCTGCAAGAATGAAAAACTGAATTTTAATAATTCGGACATAACTTGCATAGTTCACGACAGTCGGAAGTTAAAGTTGCAAGTTCTGGCTACAGCAATTGTTGATTACAGTGATGATGATGAGGGCGATGATGACTAAATCTGATTAGAACATCTGGTTGATGTGTGAGGCAAACCCAGGCCCGTATTTTGCCAACTCGGGTCCCCTGGCATCTGCCTGCAAGCAGGCTTCTGGTGACATCACATTTACTGAAACTACATACTCTATGTCGTTGTTATGAATTCGTCAAGTCGTTGTTTACAAAGTAGGCCTAATTCAGTCAGCATCTATACAGCATTACCAGTATCACAGAAAGCGGGGCCCATAGTGTCCCAAATGCCGGTGCAACCGGGTATAATGAAATGAACACTGGTTTAGGCAACCTAATTCTGCAGTAGTGATGTTGCTTGCAGCCGGAGATGCAGGCTCAAACGACACTGATCAACTTCACGGTTACACGCGACGGTCTCGAAGAGCAGTTGCTGGCGGCCGTTGTCGCCAAAGAGCGACCAGACCTGGAGAAGCTCAAAGCCAGCCTGACGCACCAGCAGAACCAGTTCAAGATCACACTCAAGTCACTCGAAGACTCACTTCTCGCTCGACTGTCGACGGCCGAAGGAAACTTCCTCGGCGACTACGACCTCGTCGAAAACCTGGAGACGACGAAGAGGACGGCGATGGACATCGAAGAGAAGGTGAAGGAAGCGAAATTGACCGAGACGAAAATCAACGAGGCGAGAGAAGCATACAGACCGGTCGCTGTTCGCGCTTCGCTGCTCTACTTTGTTCTCAACGACCTCAACAAGATTCACCCGATGTACCAGTTCTCTCTCAAGGTACTTCACCAGTTAACTATCAGTCACTCGATCAATGAAATATCGTTTCTGTGACGCCTATATTTTGCAAGCGAATCGGAGTTACATGATGGCATAGTCTAGTCAGAGTGTTCAAATGTATTGTCAAACAGTTTGGTGTTTAGCACGTGTCGGGATGAGCTGGCGAGCTGAGCGACGGTCAAATGATAGTGATTTGAGTTCCAGACTGAAGGAGCGCTATAACGCTGAAGTCTTCTGCTGAGATCGCCAGATATAGATGCGTCGATGATGATTTGTCGTTCTGAGAGTATATGGTATTTATAATTTTGGCACAGAATTTTCTGTTGTAATTATTCTATCTTCTGCCAGAATGGAAACATCTACTAGGTAGAACCTCAAAGAACGTGCATGTAAAAATCTGCAGCAGCTCGATCTCCCATTGTCACTGAACAATGTCCCAGAGCTTGCTGCTGGTGGCTGCTATGGGGCTTTGACGCGTAAACGCTGTCCACAAGCACATTTTTCGATGATGATGATGATGTTCTCGATAATTTTAACTACTAGGTTGTCGATCGTTCGCTATTAAAAGCAGGTCTTTTTTCAGTTTCTGTTTTCATTCTGTAAGTACGTGCTCCGTTTCATCTTGCAGGCGTTCAGCATCGTGTTTGAGAAGGCAATCGACCGCGCCGAAGAGGCGGAGGAGCTGAAACAGCGTGTCACCAACCTCATCGACTGCATCACGTACTCGGTGTTCGTGTATACGTCTCGAGGCTTGTTCGAGCGCGACAAACTGACGTTCACTGCTCAGATGACGATCCAGATCCTGACGATGAGCGGTGACATCGATCCCACCGAATTGGAATTTCTTCTGCGATATCCTGCCATCACCAACGTTTACTCTCCTGTCGATTTCCTGACAAACACATCCTGGGGAGGTATCAAGGTAATTGTCATTTTAAACGTTTTATTGTGGTAATGATGTTATGAACTTCATTCAAGGATTGCGTCTTTAACATGTTTACGTGTTACTGTATACAGGGTGGCCTAGAAAAACGTAAGCCACTATCACAAAGCATCATTAAATCATATTAAAACCCGCCATTTAGCCTAGCCTAGATTTTTCATCAATTTCGACTAAAAAAACTAGCACAAGAATATGGTAAGTCTGTTTAATATTCGATATGTGACCTAATTAGTGACGTCATCACTTGCTATGTTTGAAACTGCGATAAGGGTAAAATCAACGCATCTAATAAAATCATGTTTGAAAACCAGAAAAAAAAGAGAAAATATGGAAATATAGATTTTACGTTAATCTCCATCTAAGAGATCGTTTAGACGTAGAATTCACAGCTTGCTAAGGCCAGCTGATGCAGAGTAAGCGCTGACATCATTTACCGTATCTGACGTATATCGCTAGTTTGCTGGTCAGGCATAGTTATTGAGGTAAGAAAGTAGGCCACGCATAGAATATCTAATATCAACGAATAATATTATAGTGCTTGATTCATACTTTAATTTGACGAATAAATCTAATCTCTTTGACAGGCTTTAATAAGATTTAATGCGATTTTTTGATCATATGGTAGTGACTTACTTTTTTGGGCCACCCTGTATATTTTTGTCTTTTTAGTGTTTAATTGTGTGCATGTGTATCTGTTTCCTGTTTTCTGTCACGTATGTTGATGAAATAAAACTTGATATATTCTACCTTAATGCAGCACATGCATATACAATACTGTCATTGGGACTACGTAAAATACATAAAATATGAAATTGCAGGAGAAAATTGCAAATAACAGAAATTCACAACGTCTGGATTAAAAGGGGCCATATAATATGTAAATAACATATTTTATTTACACTGATTACAGTTAAAATACAGTATAGTAGCGCATTACAAAGCATTTTTCAGTGATATTTTAATTCCTGGTGGCTGCTATGGGGCTTTGAACTAGCTTGAACTCGATCCGCTCTGCTGCGTTCAGCCAATGCAGCTGTGAGACGAGCGTCGTGATATGGTCCAACTTCGACGCGGTAGAACCATAATGTGACGCAGTAGATTGCACAATAGCTGCAGCAATTTTTACTTTTATATAAGCACTTGATTTTTTTTCCATATAGGCCGATTGTTTGTGGCTATTTAAGCAGAGCCGGACATATGCGTTGCCTGCGGATGACATCAATGAATTTTCTTGATGTTCAGGCGTTGGCGGCACTTGACGAGTTTCAGAATCTTGATCGCGACATCGAAGGTTCGGCAAAACGATGGAAGAAATTTGTCGAACACGAAACTCCGGAAAAAGAGAAGTTTCCTCAGGAGTGGAAAAACAAAAGTGCACTTCAGAAGTTGTGCATGATGAGAGCACTGCGCCCCGATCGCATGACTTATGCCGTCAAGTGCGTACTAGACACATTGGTTCATCAAAGCTCGTCAAAATTTGCTAATTATTTGGGAATTTTAAATAATAAGCAAAACTACTTATCATTAGTGAACCACTAGCTGAAAGGCTATCTTGTTTTGCAGCAGTTGTCGGTAGCCTTTCAATGAAGAAATGCGGTTGATTTTCATGCCGCTGTAGATAACGAGTAGACGCTGTTGCAGTCGTATTCCTACGACTTTGTGCTTCTGGGTTTTACAAATTTAATTGAAACATTAACGCGTTAATTTTGTAACTGTATATATTTTAATCACCAGGTCAGCTATTAATTTCACTTCTCATTGACAGTATACTTCATATCCGACTAATGACACTAAATAAAATGTATAGTTCACAAGACATTCTGAAATAAAATGAAATTTAGTTGCAAGATGTGTCAATGAGCAAAAAAACACAATGGTACAGATAACAGCTGGTGCATGACTTCAGACTGCCGATTAGCCTCGTGGGTCATAGACTATACATGCTGTATTTGAGATATGGCATTGAGTAGTTTTTCAGTGGGTTGAAATAAACATCAAAGGTTACTCAAGGTCATTGCAGATGTCGATACCATTTTCTAGATGAACTTCCTTTGTCTCTGTTCCGTCATAACTACACGGTGCTTGAGTAAGGTAGACAGACAGCTGGCTGAACGAACGGACGAAAGGAGGGCAACTGCGTAGTTTTTTCCTTTTTTGTTTTTAAATACCATACGTTGCAGTCTCGCTGTGAAAAATTATCAGTTTTGAATGTTCTATACGTAATAGGTGTTCATAGGTGATGTTGTCAACTATTGAGTCTTATTTGCACATTACATGCGCACGAAAGTATCTCATTGTTTTATGACTGTTTTGATGCAGGACTTTTGTGGAAGAGAAACTGGGAACCAAGTACGTGGAAAGCCGCAGCATGGATTTCTCGGTGTCGTACGAGGAGTCCGGTCGCGAAACAGCGATTTTCTTCATTCTGTCTCCGGGCGTCGACCCGCTGAAGGACGTCGAGAAACTTGGTCACAAACTCGGATTTTCCGTCGAAGAAGAGAATTTCCACAACATCTCGCTCGGACAAGGACAAGAATCCGTTGCTGAAACGGCACTTGACATAGCCGCGAAGAATGGTCACTGGATTGTACTGCAGGTTGGATGTGCGCCCTGTGCCTGCACTTATTTATTCATTATGTTATCATACACAGTGAAAAGAAATTTTTAAAAATCAAATAAATTATAAAATAACATAAACGCATGGGACAGATGCAGTGTATGCTATATGCCAGTCTGCTGTGATAAATTCTAAGTTAATTCACTTTACTACTGTTACGTAAATCATCAGCATCATCAGTATTAAATCTCGGTACAGTAACACAAGCTATTTTTCAAACTTTGGTACGGTGCCCCTGTTGTGTATACTGACCAGTGACTGTTGGTGTAATCATTGTTAACTTGAGAGAGCTACTGTGATTTTATATTTGTCTATAATTAGTCTGTTTAATGTGCGTTAATGTCTAGGCTTATGGTGTACTGTTTTTATATCACATGCATATCATACAATGTAATATGTGCGGTTGTCACATGTAGATTACTTACTTACTTAGTTGATTTCAGAATGTTCACCTGGTGGCACGTTGGCTGAACACACTGGAGAAGAAGCTGGAACACGCGGCCGTGGAGAGCAGCGACAATTTCCGAGTGTTCATTAGCGCCGAGCCGGCGCCGACCATCGAGTCGCACATAATTCCGCAGGGAATTCTGGAGTCGTCGATCAAGATCACCAACGAGCCGCCGACCGGCATGTACGCCAACCTGCACAAGGCACTCAGCAACTTCAATCAGGTCTGTTTGCCTGTCTCTGCGTGATTTCGTTTTCGGGTGGTGACCTGTCTTTCTTTCTTCAAGAGTTAGGAAGTAAGTAATATTGTGCTCAAATGAATAGGCGACGTGCGAGTTAAAACAGCATTGAGAGCTTGACGACATGATCAAATGTGACTCTAAAAGTTGACAATAAAAATAGAAAGTAGTTAAAAGTAGTTAAAAGTGAAACAAAGATAGTGTAAGACGTTAGAAACAGTGTAAGATGTCGGTTAGAAAATCATGCAGAGAAAGATAAACACTTGAAAACAATAAAATCGCTTATACGACGTTAAGTATTACAAAAAAATCACAAAAAAATCACAAATGTAAAATTTGGAGTGCATTCATTGAAGTTTTCTTGACATAAATATCTGGCTGTCAGTTTTGGTGCATCGTGTAGACGTCCATTAAATGTGTTTTTGTACAACCGTCCCTACGGTAGAAATATTGGCTGATTGTATAAAAACCGTTCTATCATGACGTTTACTGTTTTGTCTATCGCTATTTCCCCATTGCTGTTGATGAACGCACGTCAGTCACACCTTAGAAATACTGTGAATTGCCAAGGTTCGTCGTCGTCATATAATTTATTAGAACTTGCTGTCGCCGCAACTCGACAAGAATACGTACGCGAATGATGTGCCAACATAAAATTAGCGTTATTCCTCGACGTTCTGATAGTTCTTCCGTATTTTTAGGCTTACATGGAATCGTGCAGAAGAACTGCGCGTTACATCAGCATTCTGCGTTGATACATGTACTTGTAATGTAATCAATTGTAATGTAATCACGCAGCTGTTACGACTCTCTTGTACTGATAGTACAGCTGTTTCACAGTCGTATATAGCCAACATGCGTCTTTGTTATATGTCACATTTAATAAATTTAATTGGTAACATTGACAAAATGAGTGAATACAATGACAGGGCTGTCGTCTGTTGTGAACGTTCAGGATACGCTGGAGATGTGCGCCCGCGAAATGGAATTCAAGAGCATTCTGTTCTCTCTTTGCTACTTTCACGCCGTCGTGTCTGAACGACGCAAATTCGGACCTCAAGGATGGAACCGCAAATATCCATTCAACACCGGTGACCTCACCATTAGCGTCAGCGTGTTGTACAATTATCTGGAGGCAAACACCAAGGTGCCCTGGGAAGATCTCCGCTACTTGTTCGGTGAAATTATGTACGGCGGTCACATCACGGACGACTGGGATCGCAGACTGTGTCGAACTTATCTGGAAGAATACATGAATCCTCTGATGGTCGGTTGCAGCATTTTTGCACGTTGGCTCTCAGTCTGCTGTAAAACAAACTACGAAAATATTCAATAAAGACGTTTTATTTGTATACGCAATTTTGCGCGTTAATCGTCAGATCGATCACCGTATGCATATGATACCAACTTACAGCGAACCGTAACTTTGCAACATGCCCATTTTTCTGCATCATACTGTATGCATAAATTATATTTCATCAACTGGCGTGACCACAGTACAGTAAGATAAGTACAAATGCAAACAGAGGAAATATATTTTAAAACCATTTAAAAAAAATAAGCACAGGGATTTGATACTTTTTATTTGGTTTATATGTCGTTTTTTGTTTTTATTCATGTGTGTGCACGCGTGCGTGTGTGCGTTCATGTGTCCGTGTCACTGTCAGTTGCTTTGTACGAAAATTTGCTTTATGTAGATAAGTAAATGTTGATCATCATCATCATTAAATCTCATTGGCGGACTGGGCCGCCTGGCTGCTTGGCACTTGCCAGAAGGGCCGGTTGTTCCGCCGTCCAGGTGGGCCGCCACATCATATGTTGAAGTAGGTCAGTCGACTTGCCCCGTTAACAGAGGAAGGGTAGGGATGGAGGGGAGAGAACGGAGCGAGGGACAAAATCGCAAAAGGAGGAAAGGGAAGGAGGGAGTGGAACTGGGGAGGGGGGCTTATGAACCCTTTACTAAGGAGGCAGTGCTCTGTTTGAATATACGTGCAGGAGCCCCGAGTTCCTCCTAGTGACGCCACTGATGGGGCTAGTCTCGTTACTTAGCCAGGGCCGGTTTGAATAGCCAGTCCATCCCTATCAATCATCGTAATTTTTACTGCGCCCACTACAAGAAGAACGCACGCGCATTACAACTGTCCACGGTTAAAGCAAAAACTTAACCTAAAAGTAAAACTAAAATTGAACAAAAAATAAAATAGCCTATAGAAAAAAATGAAATAAAATGATGGTTAGCTGACAGTTCACAGTTAAAAGCTAGGCTGAATAAGAATTGAATAAGAATAAGAATCGAAACGCAGTTTGTAATGAAGCAGTTAGGACAAGTCTCGTGACGAATGTTTTCCGGGCAGAGCGTTCCATGTACACTGTACAGGTTAGTTTGCTAGCTTTAAACTGTTTGGTTTACAGCTTGACGGCGAATTGTACTTTGCGCCTGGCTTTCCGACGCCTCCGAATTGTGACTACAAGGGCTATCAGTCGTACATCGATGCTTTTCTACCTCAGGAGAGTCCGCATCTGTATGGTCTTCATCCTAATGCCGAAATCGACTTTCTGACAACGACCTCAGATAATCTGTTTCGTACGGTGCTCGAGATGCAACCTCGAGACTCTGGCAGTGGATCTGGCTTGGGAATTAGTCGAGAAGACAAGGTAATAACCTCTGTGGTTCATCGTTTGTTTGCTTGTTTATAGCGTTTGGAAAAGGCACAATTATAGACAACTAACCATTATTTCTGGACAGCTATGCAATCTTGAGTTTGTTAATAGAATGCTTTTAAGGACTGCTGCCAACTTTACTGCTGGTACTTTAGTATATAATCTATTAATCTTTATTTATTACAAAATGAGCTTGTAAAGAAACAAACACATACAACTCATACAAGCAACCATACACTGAAATGAAATAATGAAATAATAACGTAAAATAAGAAAAAAAAAACAGTCTAGTTATAACGTGAAGCAATGGTGCGCAAAGCAAAGCTCCTTTCGGCCAGTATACATAAAGGCAGTCTTTAAGACTTTATGCAGATCTTTTTGTCATTCTCTTCTTTTAATTACCTTTTTAATTAACAAATATGACAATAAACGAATGACAACATGACAATTCGTGACTTATTCTTGAGCTATTGTTTTAATACACATAAATTATTTTTGACCTTTTGAGTTGAGTTGTATTCAGCCGTTAATGTCTTGCAGATTAAGACGGCGCTTGATGAGGTGATGGAAAAGTTACCGGAACTATTTCCACTGCAAGAGGTGATGGCAAAAGTGCCGCCGGAAGAACGCACGCCGTATGTCATCGTCGCGTTCCAGGAATGTGAACGCATGAATGTTCTCGTATCCGAAATGCGGCGGTCACTGCGAGAGCTTGATCTCGGTCTTAAGGTAAGGACACTGTAATCTATGTGGAGACTGGTTGAAGTGTTGTTGATTCATGGTTTCGAGAAAAACGCTACTACTTTTCACATGCAGCTGTATTTTTTCTACTTGGTAATGTTTGATAACTATGTTTGATAACTCTGTATAGTTCGTCCCAAATCTCTGATTGATTGATCTTTAAAGTACACACAACAAAACGTATATGTACATACATGAGAATACGGACATTGATTATATATCAGTTCAAATAATATTAAATAAAAACCATATATCAAATAAAATTGTAGAGGGACTGGTTGACAAAGGAACACTGAGACCAGTTGTAATGATAATATGAGAGTTTATATGGGTGGTTTCTTCGCCTCGTAAAGTATGCAGTATTTCTGGTGTCAGGCAGTAAACAGTTAATACAATGCTGGCTATTCTGCGTACTCTTAAACAACTGTGAATCTGCCTCATGCAATAAACAATCAAAATCCCAAAGTATACTGGTAAAAAAACACTTTAAGAAGCTATGCAACAGAGCATTAATTTGCTTCTTCTGTGAGGCACTGACATAACCACCCCAGGTAAACCGTATCGTATTTTGGAGATTATGAGACTTTGGAAAACATTATCAAGGAGATTCTATGGCAAATCCTGGTCTATCAGCAACTTCATTACATAACTGCGTTGGCTCCACGCTTCAAGCATTGAGGTAACATGTTCGTCAAAACTGAGTTTGTCCTGAAATATTACTCCCAGGAGGCGTGCAGAAGTAACCTGTTCAATGTCATTCAAGGGCATAGGGTAGAGTTAAGACTTGGGCGTCGAAATACAACTTCGTTGGTTTTAGTCCAGTTAATGACCATTTTATTTGCGTCAGCGCACTGCTTAATGTGCACCAACTCTTCTTCCACACTAACGTCAAATAGGCTGGAACCAGGAGATTAGTATCATCCGCATATTTAAAAATAACGTTATCAGTTTAACTAGGGTTAAGATCACTCTCCATAATGACGTATAACATTGAACCGACATCTGATCCTTGTACAATACTTCTATTAATAGGCCTGAGCTGCGATATCTGTACACGATTGCAGAAAAATGACACAATCCAATTATTGATAGAATCAGGTGGTTTTATTTGGAAATTTTCTCAAGCAATGTAGCATGGCAACAAAATCAAATGCACGCGAAAAATCTATCACTATACATCGAACATTCTTGGGTGGCACGTTAGACTCCACTCACTCATTCACTCACTCTATACATTGTGAATTTGCGGTATGTATTTATCTTGTCTGTGTGTGCGTGTGCACGCATGCTAATTACTACTGTTTTTTCTTCCTATTAAATTTTATAATTAAATGTAAGTATGGAATATATGTGCTAGCGCATTTAAATCTGTCATCTGCCAGCTTTAAATTCATGTATATGAGCTAGCGCATGTGTTTCATGTTTATAATTATAAATATAATTGCTAATTTGCCATGGCACCATTTTATGTTCGACTAGTTGGGGTGGTCCATCATATTACCACCCAAGTATGAAGTTGATATGATCACCTAGTTCAGAGATATGGCATATTTTAGCTCTATACATTACGTAACCGTGTGACCTTGACCTTTGATTTTTTGACCTTGGAGTTCTGCATGCAGTCTACCCGAAGTGATATTAGCCTACGCTCTAAAACAGCAAAAATTATTAAATTATAAGCATGGAATATATGCGCTAACACATTTAAATCTGTCAGCTGCCAGCTTTGAATGTATAAGCTAGCATCTGTGTTTCGTTTCGTTTTCAGGCTATGTGCATACACAGGACAAGCGACACGGGACGGCTCGCAGACATTAAAACTTGATTGTATACAGACATCGATCGTAAAAACTTTGTGGCATTATTTGCAGGGTGAGCTAACGATCACTGCTGACATGGAGGTGCTTGGAAATGCTTTGTTCCTGGACGCAGTTCCTGACACTTGGCTGAAAAGAGCATACCCGTCAATGTACGGGCTTGCGTCGTGGTACACGGACTTGCTTCTCAGAGTCAGAGAACTTGAGTCGTGGATATCGGATTTCCAATTGCCGCCGTCCGTCTGGCTCGGTGGTTTCTTCAACCCGCAGTCATTCCTCACGGCCATCATGCAACAGGTGCGCGCCCGTCTGCGCCAGTATATTTAGACCAGAGTTTGATATGGATTGGATCCATCCATGGATTGGATTGGATCGCGTAGGATGACTGTGACCCCGTTTTTAATTAGTAATCATTGCAGCATAGTTGATGCTGTTTCTTACAAATTATGCTTTATGAACTTTTAACTATCCCGGTTTACCATCAGTGATCACTAGAATGGTTAGTGGCACATAGTTTACGAGTTTGATTTAATACCAGATATTTATGGATGGATTGGATCGGATGTAAGTTGTGAACATTCAGATTGGTTTGTATTGGATTGGATTGGGTCAGCAAAAATGGATCCATGTCCAACTCTGATTTAGACCGATCGCTGACATGTGCCTGCATTTAGTGGGCTGTTAACAGGGCTATTTAGTGTGCAGTTGTACACAGAATGGATTTGTGATGTTGTAAAACGGAAAACAATAAATAACGCAGCAGTCAGATACATATGCAGCGAATGTAAATGATTAACTGAACGACCGTTTTGTGGGCAGATGGCTCGCCGCAACGAATGGCCACTGGACAAGATGTGCCTTCAGTGCGACGTCACCAAAAAGACGAAAGACGAGATGGGACAGGCTCCGCGCGAGGGCGCGTACGTCCATGGCCTGTACCTGGAAGGTGCGCGTTGGGACGTGCAGTCGAGCATGCTGGCAGAGGCACGCCTCAAAGAACTCACGCCGCTGATGCCGGTCATCTTCATCAAAGCGATCCCGATCGATAGACAGGACCTTCGTAATGTGTACGAGTGTCCTGTCTACAAGACGAAGCAGCGTGGACTGACGTACGTGTGGACATTCAACCTCAAAACAAGAGAGAAGCCTGCGACATGGGTGCTCGGAGGAGTTGCGCTGTTATTGCAGGTTTAGCTGACGTGAGAAGAGTCGTGAAATAATGGCACTGTCATCACCACCAGCGTCTTACACATGTTGCGTTCTGTCTTTCGATTGACGTTTTGGTGTTATTGTCGGCATGTGTAAAAAAAGTAGGCTAAGTAAGTAAATAAATAATGATATTTATATTCATATTCGATACACTATGATCACCACGCAAAGTATTTTCAATAACTGAATAAATAGGTCTGTGTCTTCAGAACCAGACAGTATCATTGGAGATATGAAGATTTATCGGTTGGGTTAAAAGATCGAGTTGGCAGAGATATGTTGGAAGGCAATTTAATAACCCCAGCTTGGAAACCTCACGCCTATTCCGACGTATGCTGTTGACAGATTTCAACAATTTTGTGCTTGATGTAACGTTGTTGTCGCTGCTGTTAAGTGTTCTGAATATGCTGTTGTGATTACTGCACTGTGACGAAAATGCCAACGAGCTTGAAAATCACTGCTGCTTTGCTATAGGCCAAGTTGTTGTACCATTTTGATACACATGTTTTACATCAGTCATTTTTAATTTTAGTAGCTGCTTTGTGTGCAGTTGTTTTCACGCTGCTTCCAGTGTAATTTACGTAAAGTTGTACCAGGTGGCTCAAAAATACCCCACCTGCCAAAATGCAATATTTCGACTACCGTGTGAGATTTTTAATACCTAATTTGAAATTTCCTTGTTTATATGGGAGAGATCCTTTTATTAAATTCTGAAATTTTCTCCATATTTTTATTTGTGCACATAATAGTCAACAGCAACTTGTAATTTTTATTGTCAGAAACACTGATTGTTATAAATACCAAAATCCAGCAATTAGTTCATTTCAGCATACGTTCGAAGTGTCCACCACCAGTATTCACACAAGCCCGAAGTCTTCGGGGTGCTCAACGTGGCTTTGCCGGTGAAGTCCTGTGACAGCTGGTCCAATATCAGCTGCAAAACTTTCTTGAGCTCGTCGATGTAGGCTACTCCAGCTTGGGTTGAAATGTAGCGTTGAAACATATCTTCCAGATACTGTAGTCGAGAGTTTAGACGAGTTTTGTAGGAAAAATTCATCTCAACTAATGAATTGGCAGCAATCCAATCATGGGCCAGTTTTGCTATATGTGCAGACGCTCCGTCGTCATGGTTTCTGCTGGTGTCTGTTTTGACAGGAAGGGAAGATTGCATTTTATTCGAGACAATACCAAAGTGAATGCTTAACTTTTACGTTGAAACACAGTAGCCGGAACTCGTTCAAGACTGCAGCATCTGTTTTGTTATCTGGCTTCATCTTTCAACAGGATGGCGCATTGATTATTTCGTGCATAAATTAAAATACGGAAAAAAATATTTAATTCGCCACAACTTTGGAGAAAACTGAAATAAATTCATAAAAATTTCAGAATTATAGCAGAATCTCTCCCGCATAAACGAGTAAATTTCGGTTTACAAATCGCGCCCGGTTATCGAGAAATTGCATTTTGTCCGGTGGCATATTTTTCAGCCACCTCCTCGTATATTGTTAAGTATAGTTTATCATTTTGTAATATTTATTGATCAGTAAATCTTATTTATGTCGTAATACTATCCCAACGTGAGTAAAATCATGGTTGAAAAACTGTTCCGAAGAGTGTATACGTGTCGTCAAGGTAGACATCACTTAAATTGTGACACAGTGTCATCAGTGCCGGTTCTAACCAAGACAATCTTGGGGACCCCCGGCCCAGCCACCAGCGTCTAGAACTGGTCTTACAGCGATGGAATCCATAGAGGCAGATCCATGAGTTTTCCAAAGGCGATCAAGTCAGCGATCTGTGGGACGGAATTCCCCAGAAGCAAAATGTAAAATTACTGTACAAATATTAAACTTTTTCTGTAAAAATGGAAATCAGTAGGGGAGGGGCAGAGCTAACATGCCACGCGCCGTTAACTGCAGGGTACGTATACTGCATGGCAAAAGCATACCTGTAGTCTTATATACGGGTTTTAAAGAACAGATTTATAGGGGCATGGGACAGGCCTGGACAAAATTGGAGGGTTGTGCCCCCGACCCAACCTAAAACCGCCACTGGATGTCTTCAGTTCTTGTTGCGACGGTGGCTGGAGCACGTCTTCCGATATAGACGAGAGAAGATTAAATGGCACTGGCGAGCAGTGAGTGAGTAGAGTTTAACGCCCCACTCGACACAATATAGGTCATTTCGGAGGCGGATATACCCTGGCAGTCTTGTACATCTCCCATTCAGTAATGGATGACCAGCGACATAAATAACCCC
>Ga0056115_1000827_pt1 | contig 13952 bp, 10 predicted proteins | sample WorMetOlspDAHAB1_FD_77007 | JGI IMG/M metagenome (GOLD analysis project Ga0056115, IMG submission 77007) | Marine gutless worms symbiont microbial communities from Max Planck institute for Marine Microbiology, Germany - Olavius sp. DAHAB.1 ...
GCGCATTACGTTAGGTCGAGAACCAGCTTAGGCGTTGACAGATATCAAAAGACGCTTGGTATAGTGTTGAGGATCGCATTTTTTAATTAAAAATTTGTACAAATTCAAGAATTATGATGCTAAAACTTATTTGAGAATTTCTTGGCAAAGGTTGGACGATTTCTCGTCTGAATAAGTTGTAAAAGAAAATTGAGAAACACTGGCAGTACAAGAATGCGTTAAGGAAAAGGACGACGTCGCAGTGCGTGCACAGATGAAAACTTTGATTCTATCAGTGAATTCATTTTGTGTCAGGAAGGTACACCAAAGAGTCACAGAACCACAAGTAAAATAAAAAAAAGGAATTCACCACTCTTTGGTATACTGTATCGCTGTCAGATTTGAAGTTAAAATGCTTACAGAAGCGTTGTGCGCAAGAACTCACTGTTGCAAACTGTGTGTTGCGCCGAACGCGTGCACCAAAACTGCTACGTCATTCCCAGCATCCACTTCGGACTTCATATTTTTCAGTGATGAGCTTGTATCAAAGCTAATGGATGACATTTTGAACACCTGATCTGATCGTCTTTTACTGTGCGTTGAATTCATTTCAAATTGAGTAGTCACTAACTTTAGCATCGGATTTTTCTTTGTTAAGTTTACGCCAACAGTGGCCACACTTGGCATGTTTCTGCTTGGGTTACAATTAAGTACCACACGTCAATATAAAATGTGAAATATGTGTGTTGTTGCAAATTTCCTTAGCTGCAATACTGCCAAACATTTTTAAGATCGGTCAACAACACTCAGAATAATCGCTAAAATTCAAAGGGTGCCCATTTTTTGAAACACAGTGTATGCAGAGTTTTGTGGAGAGGACCCAAACTGTGGTCCCTGTGCATGGTGACATTGAAGTCAGCTGAAGACGACGCCATTCTTCGCAAAGAAAAGTCGTAACACAAGTTTATCACAAATAAACACAAACAGTTACCATATCCTTGTACTTCTGGAAGTCATATCCCGCAACGGAGAAGCGGAATGGCGAACCGGTGTTCATGGTGTCACTGACAGAAGATGAAGAGGCAGCGTTAGCAGCATCAGCAAATGGCAACATAGAATCCACTTCCTGCAATGCTATATGCTGTGAAGATGACGAGAAAATGCTGGCAGTATCAGTACTGTCACCGACTTCAGCAGCTGTATGCTGGTCCATGTCATTGCTCAAGGCTCCAGAAGTGTCATTATCCGTCACTGACAAAACTGAATTGTTGTTATAAATATCTGCAGAAGAACAGCTAATACTCTGCTGTCTAGCATCTGATATTGACGATAAGGAGCAAGATGTCACAGCTACAGCAGTGGCAGTTGGTGATAACGTTCCTGCATCACGGTTACACCATACACATGCAAAATTTCAACTATTTAATTCAACTAAGATTGGACAAAAAATATCATCATCAACTAAAAATTACTTAAAATTCAACATTAATGTCCATAAGCAATGCTTTTCAACAGCAACTGACACAAGCATGTGTACCACAAAATATCATAGACAAAGCAGTTGACCAATGAATAAAGTGGTTAAGTGTAAGAGACAGTGACGGAGATCATTTTGAACATCTAATTAAGCCAGCTTTTTCAAAACTATCATTCTATTCAATGTCTACAATATACACCATGTTATTTCAGTCACTACCGTAAAAGGCAATTAAAGTGAAAAAATTAAGCAGACTAAAGTTCGTTTTCAAATCTTCGACGATTCAGTGCAACAAAAAATCATCAAAATTATTCCCTGGTAGTCAAAGCATAGAGCGCTGAAGCTCGTTTTTTTTAGACACAACTGTACTATAATTTTAAAGTATGAAACAACTGACATACCAGTGAGTGATTCAGAAACACGGATGGAAGTACACGAGGATGAAGACTGTGTTGACGGTAAAGTTTCTGCAGACACCTGACATGATGCTAATGCAACTGAAACCACAGAATCACAAGAAGATGCAGATGACAAACTATTGCAGTCAGCACTTAACACTGCAGATGCTGCAGACCAGCAACAATCTGACTTATGTGCATTATCTACCGAAGACTGCTGCGAATGTGCCATAATAGACTCCACAAACGGAAACTGAGAGTTTGAGCATGGAAGTGAACTGTCCGTGTTAGAAGGATACGAACATGACAACATTACAGACAATGGTGGTTGTGAAAGTGTCGATGTGCACAGACTGGTCTCAACTGCATCTTCTTCATCACACTCCAAGTCAGTACCCATAGACAGGACACCAGCTACCTCAGTGTCATTAGCAACGACTCCACCATGACTGCATTCCAACTCCGACAGGTTTGCATTACTTGCCTCATTCACACACATCAAGCTCACATTGTCAGCGGACGAGTCACAGCCAAGGCACACTGAATGCAACAGCGATGAATTCACGTCTTCACTCCGCGCATCAGTACTTGTTTCTTGTGCAGTGACACAGCCTGTCACTACTATGTCCATACCACATTCAGCAGCGTTAGAGACTTGCGCAGATGTCAAAATATCGACACTCATCTCAGTTACTGCACTCTTCTCTGGAACTGACATGTCACAAGTAATATTCGTTAAAGATTGTGTTCTGCTGACATCTGCATTGGCAGTTGACAGCAAATTACAACATTCTACCAAACCAACGGACTCTGCATTAGAAGGCTTCACTGAGTCAGAGATACTGCTACTAGACGCAACTGCGATTGATGGATAATTGTTGACCATAGCGTCTGAGCACGGCGGTAGGTGACTGCGATCGTCTGTTCGATTAGAATCATTATAATTCTCACAGATACTTGTAATACGACTATCGTTCTCGACAACTGTATCTTTGTCACTGCCAGAATGCTCTTTAGTTCTCACAGACCCAACAACATCTGCAGCACGATCATCAACAACAGCCTGATGCTCAGATGTAATAACCGCAGTGTCCATAGCACCATCATTATCAGTAACAGCTTTATGCTTGGCTATTAGCAGCCCAGATTCTGTGGCAACTTCACTGTCTTTATCACTGGCTTTATCTGCATCACAGTCAGTATGATGCTTAGCTGTCAGTGGACCAACATCAGTACACTCGTTAGTGTTATCACTGGTGCCAGTATAATGCTCAGCCCTAGCAAATTCTGCCTCTGCAGCACCACTCTTCACTGCCAACTCTTCCTCGCTCACAGCTCTTTGTTTTTCAACATCGACGTCAGTCGTGTCATGGCTCTCACGCTGACGAGTCTTTGCAATTTCATCAGCATCGTGGTTGCTCTTCATCTCTGCACCGATGCCCACATTTTCTTCTGCATCTGCGCATAACACACTGTCCGACATAAGCACATCATCTCCACACTCAGCAGCTGGACCTGCCTGCTCCACGGCTTCAGCAGGCAAGTCACTAATGTCTGCAGTTATCTCTAAGATGCCATCATCTGTGCAATTTACATCTGCCCCACTGATACCACCCACAGTGCTGCTAATGCCAAGTCTCTCTATGTTTACCACACAATCGGTGACTTCAGCTGTCGGTACAGCAGCTGGCTTTGTTACAGAGAAGTCAGGCTTGTTGGATGCTCGACGAGTCGATATAATACTGGAGTATCTCAACTTGACAGCACTGGCAGTTTTTGATACGACAGATGGTTGCTTGTTGGACGCCGACGAAAACTTAACCACCAGTTTAACTGCAGGACGACTTTCGTTTTCACTAGTCGCTGACGACAACGGACGCTTTACGCGAAGCAGCTTCTTTCTGCGATGCGAAAGTTTTGATGATGATGATGACGATGCACAGCTACCAGCCAACTCCGCTTGTTGGCCTTGCGGCATGATGTATGGGGTTCGTGGAGCTGCATATGTGAAAGAACCAAATCGTTCTCTAAAACAACAGCAACCACCAGTTAACATCAGATACTGACAAAATACATAAAATTTTGACAAAAGTAAAACTAGTAAGCTTAATGAAGCATGAGGTGTTATCAAGCTCCTTTTTCAAGTGCCACTACACACAGGGCAGATGCCAGTCCCTTCTTAAGATAACTTGTCTCTGTGAACAACCACTCAGTCACTTACCACATGCGATAGGGTTGAGAGGGTCTGTAAATTCCATTGTGGCTAGTGGGGCTAAACTGTGGTAATGTGCTGTGCTAACGAATGCACCAAACACAACTTTACCACCAGTAAAAAGAAATATTACTTTCAAGCACAAATGGCATCAGAGGCACAGCCACAGCAAAAAAACAAGTTAAGTAGCGAGTGAAAACAAGAGACAAATATTAAACTGGAGAGCAAGGGAGATGGGTCCAGATGACATTAGCATACGAGGAACTGCCATGCCTGGCTTACCAATACCACCATTCACATTCAATACCATTCACAACTGGCACTTTACACTCTCATGAATTCAACTGCAATTCCTAACGTCCATTATCATGTATGTTCTTCTTTGTGAAAAATAACAGTTTACATGAGAACTGGCTGATTCATAGTCAAGAACATAGTGAAAGCGAGAAAAAACCTCAGCATCTCAATGTGACGGTGCAGTTCAGCCGTGGCAGCATCGAAACTTGCACGCAGTTTAGTGGTCGCAGGAAACTGCTCCGATATCAAGAATACTTGCGACACTGGCACCCATGCTCTGCATATGTGTCAATGCAAGGTTTTTGTACAACAAAATAGGATCAATTATGGGTATAATATGCATAACTGTTGCTTTATAACGAGTTACGCAAAAACGTAATCAACATTAAGTAATTGTCATCAATTGTCTCACCTTCTGAATAATCGTACACATGAACAATTTGTAACGAAAAACACAAAAGATGTGAGAAAGAGAGCAGATTAATGCTAGCCATTTCAGATGCTGAATCACTAACTTCACTAAGAAAGTAAACATGCGAAATCTTTAACTTTTGCAAACCTTAACAATAAAACTAGTGCTATGTTTAAAGTATGACAACATAATCATTACTACCGGTCATGCTGACCAAAAAATCTGACATCTAGCTGAAAATTATCTTCTTGTAGAACCTGATGTACACAAAAACGTCATTATGCATCTGTCAATAACAACAAAATCCATCATGTAAAAGCCGAGAAAAAATAGTCTAAGACTGAAGAAACATCATCCGTCTTTTCAAAGGAAACATATGATCTACCAAAACGGCAGACTGTATGTGATGAAAGGCACGCAATACGCAATTGCGTGCAATGGTATGAAAAAGTCTACCTATAAAACAACACCTCCTTAAACTAAAATTTGTCATCTGTAATTTGTACTGAAAATATACATATTTTAAATAATAACTTACTTGTCTGGAATTAAACAGAACAATGTCTGTAACTGCAGGATTTGTGTTAACATCTACTGACAACGGCACATTAGAGGCCTGGATGAAATGTCAAAAACAATCTACATGAAACTGAACTTCCAACATAAGTAATAAAACTTTATCAGTAGACAAAAGAGTTCATCATAACAAGTACTGAATATAGTATGCTTATTGAAGCACACCAATTTATCACTTTCGTTTTTTAAAAACCCACTGTTATCATGTCCAAAATAAAAATGAGGGCAAACCTTTGCAGGCCAGAAAGGATAGCCTTTCATCTTTGCCCAAACCAACTTATGAGGAATACGCTAAACAACAAACAACATTCAATGAAGTAAACAGATAAAAATGATTATAACACATCACAAACTCTCAATTACACACAGCAAGCTCATCTCATGCTCATGTTGTTACTGTGTTACAAGCTATTAACTTATAAACAATTTTACTCAAAACATACCATTATTTAAAACTGCTTAACAGTGGCATCATTTATATTCTGTTCTGTTTGCACAGCAATACAATGCCTATAGTGCTTGTACTGAACAATTAGTGGCCAGGCCATGCCGCAATACCACAACTGATGGTGCAAATCGGAGTTACAAACAAAAGAACAAATGGCCTCCTCAACTGACCACTGGTGGCATCAAAAATCACTAAATGATCAATGCCATTGACACAAGCCATACCACTAAAATACAGTGTGCAGTTTGAGACACGCTGCAGGTCTGGCGGACTCAAGAGAATGATGAATGCGTCTATGTGGCTGAGAATGTTAAACCAAACATAAAAGAAATAACTAATATGAAACTTAATTAAATGCGATGGTACTAAGCACAAACAGTGTGACAAGAAAGAGTTCAGCTCATAACAGTGAAATGGATGAGTTGTATCTGCTATTGGGCCAGGAAGCCTGCTCTGACAGAAAAAAGCTGAATTATGTTCTTGTTGGGTCCACAGGGCGTGACAAAAAGTATCCTCTGTAATTTTTTTGCAGTTTTTTAGCAATCACTTGTAATTTCAAAGCAACATTTTACCAACATACTCAGTCATCTTATACACACATAACAGTCTTATCAAAAACCATTAGCAGAAAAAGCTGTAAAAGAGGGTTCACAGGATTTTAAAGTTAGCACCATTACAATGTTGTCACCTAGTGATTTTCACATGCTCAAAAATTTCCAAAAATCCATGACCGAAAATCACATGCAAAACTGGCTGCATAACAGTAGTCGGCAAAGAAATGTGGCCTCTAAGTCACTCTAATTGAACCATCTGGAGGTGTATCACAGGCATCATACAAAACCTAAGATAATCACCAAACTCGAGAAAATGCTTTACATGACAGTCTAACTCAGGTTCTAATAGTCAACAAAGCTGTAAAACTGATTTCAAAATGATGGAAGGTCTGCGTCAGCAGTTAAGGGTGGACACTTTTAATATTCACAGTAGAAGCAATGTTGTGCTGTTTTATTCTTTAGCTTGATCAATGTAATTTTACTGTGTATGCTTGGACTTTTTGAGCACTAATGCTGAGAACTTTCAAAAGGCTGTAAGCTGCTTGTATTATTATTATTATTATTAAAAATGAATTTGATTAAGGTGGCACTATCGTACTGCTGCTGCAGGACCACTTTACAATGTCACCGTGTCGTGTTAAACAACAGGAAATGATTTTAAAAACAGGCAAGTTTTCAGTTCCCGCCGAAATGAGACGATCGACAAAGCTGAACAATTATAATTTGCATAATTATAAAGACTGTTACATGCATATAGAATGACTAAATGTGTCAGGAAAATTTTGCTTTGAGAAATTTCAAGCAACCACTGAGAAAACTGCAAAAAACCATTGGGAGGTACTGCTTTTGCTGCACCCACCAGATGGCCACAAATGACTAAACAATCCTTTTTCTTAAAATAACCGTGGCTCAGCATACTGCTTCATAGGTGACAGGCATATGCTGTGTTTCTCAAATTCAAAACCAACACAATGGTAATAATGTTGTAATAACTAAAACTATTACAATTAATATTATTGTGGACTGCCACAATGTGCTTCAGTTTGGTAGCATCAGACATACTCAAGCAGAGCATGACAAACACCTGAATGAGGAACACGGTGAACTTAATTTTCATACACAACATCTACTCACACAAGGTTCACAAAACCAGTCTCCACTTGGCTTGACACAAGAGTTCTTGTAGCAATCTGGACAGATCTCAATCTCGTTCGTCTACATAAATACAAAACAGCAACATTCATCACCTTCATTATCCTATCAACAAAGTAACTGAAGTAAAAATATGTCTAACACGTTATGGGACAATGTGTAATCAGAATAAACATGTAGAATGGACAGCATATTGGTTGGCACCGTAGATCAGTGGTTTGGCTGGCAGACTGTACCTGACTTATCTATGGTTGACACATGACCACTTTGTGGGTAAACTGTCCACTATGGGTCAGCCAACCAAGCCAACTCAGCCTCCCATCCCTCTGGGGTCAGTAAATGACAAGTAATCCATGGAGACAATAAAACGGCAGACCAGGGCAGCATATGGCTGTTTGGCTGCAGGTCGAAGTCTACGGGTGCAGGCTTGGACTGCAGCCTATAGGCTAAATGCCCAATCTGTCTTTGACACAAAATGGCTGCTGTAGCTGCAGTATGCAGCCTGTGGCGCTATATAAGTGTTATATGACTTTGCCTTCTTGGCCAATTAGACACAGAATGTGGGACACCAGTGTGTGTACAAGTACAGCCTCTACTTCTGCTCACCAGTTTAATAAAATCCACTCATATTTTACAGAAAAACTAGTTATAGAATTACATTATACATGTATCATCTAAAGCAACATTTGGAGAACGCAGTCCCATTGCATTAGAATAAAATGTACTTAACCTAGTACTTTCAACCTAAAGGCATCAGAAACTATGATTAATAATGTATGAAGTCTGATGTCAGTCCATTAACTAATGTCTTTAACAAATGCAGACAAACTCGTGCAGTACAAATGCGGGTGGAAATAAATGCTTGAAATGCGCCAACATAACATGATCAACAACAGAATACAGTCGTATCTACAATGGAGAAAATCAACACAAACATAACATGCAATTCAACAACGAACGAGTGTACACACACAGACCTCATGACGACAAATCTTTAGAACAGTTCGTGCAACGGTTGTCAATGGGTGCTTTTCTGTTCCACAGCACACCAATGCAACACATACTGTACACCAACCAAAGTTTGATAACTTCTGCTAAGAGACAGATTAAACCAAACAAAGCTAAACTATAATTTTTAAAGGAATAATATAGCCCTATTGTGCTAAAAATGCTGTTAAACCCCAATCAATCAATCAATCAATCAATCAATCAATCAATCAATCAATCAATCAATCAGACAGACTGAAAATAACAACTAATACATCAGTGTTTGTCACGTCTGTCAAACTATGCGACAACCAATAAATCACAGTCACAACAACATTTCATCACAATTTCTTATGCCAAAGCAAGTCAACACACTTCTTTATTTGAACTTTTTTGCAGTTTGGCTGCCAAGCACAACATTTACGATAGAGACCCAACCCAGTTTTCACACGAAAAAACTCGCATCTTAAGAACACATCACTAAAGAATCAGAAAAACAACAACCAGGTAACAGCTTATAGTCAACATGTGTCACATGCTGCAGTATGCTCACTAATAAATAAAAATGACATACTGCCATTGTAGATGATGCAGTTGTGTACAATCCACTTCACATCAGCTACTAATGCCCCTGTTGATCCATACACTTTCTTCTTCACATTCTACAATAAATGCATACAAAAGTGTCAAAAAGGTGGCAAAGGCATCCCACACTTGAAATTTTTCCATGTTTTACACACACATGTACATACGTACGTCTCATTCTGCATCAACTCATGCACATTTTCTTGTTCAGTGTGTTAGCCAATGGTCCTACAAACCTCGCAAAATGCTAAAAAACATAACTATTTGTGTGACGAATATTAGCATTCTTGTGGAAACACTCCAGCAATTCTGCCAGTTCAATACAAACCCAACAATGGCAACAGGAACATTAGCCAACAAAAGCATGTAGTAAAAGTGTTTGCCAATGTTTAGATCATATCTGTACTGAAAACCCTGCTAAAATTTTGTCTATTCACACACTATCATCTTCCTTCTCCATCCAAATTAAAAATTAAAAACAATTTCTGCTTCATAAATAACTCTTGAATCAGCTTCAGTCTTTAAACAAACACAAATGGCAAAGTAACCAGCAATTGTTAAACAGAACTAGTAAATTAGTAGGAAATTTTTGCAGTTCTTTTGCTTTGCTTATTGGACAAGAAGGGTATACAGATAAAAGGCAGTTAACTAGCAGTCAGAATGGAACAACAAAGTCTACTGCCCAGTCTGTCATCCTGCTACACCAAAAAAATGTGTTTCTGGCACTGAGTCGCTGGCAGTCCTAAGAGGTCGAAAAACACGTGTGCATGAAACAAACTGTAGCAACTGTGACAAGCACATGTCCAGCTAACCATCATTCTATTTCATTTTCTACATTTTTTATTTTTCCACTTTTAGTTTTTTTACTTAGAGCTTGAAGCATGCACATTTGTAATGCACATGCATTCTTCTTTCAGTGGGCGCAGTACATATGATTATTGTTGACAATGATGATGATGATGATGATGATGATGATGATGAAGAGACAGAAAAATAGCATCTTCTTTCCAACCCTTTCCAGTGTGGCAAAGTCCATCGGGTGATACACATAATCGGTGTATCGCGGCAACAATGCACAGTCAGCTGGTCGAAAAAACGGCTCACTCTGCATCAATGCACAATACACAAGAATGCTTCTCAGCATGCATTAACTGACACTTCAAAACGCACAAAAAAGGTAAGTTGTCTCATAGTTAATCAATTGATTAACACGTTAATAACTAAAAGGTACAACAGTAATCACTTGCAATATTGGTCAACCAATTTAAACCGCCTCAATTCTAACTCCAATTTTGATAAAATGTCACCACTGTTTTGTTGAAAAATGACAACAACTATCACGTTACATCAACTTTTGAGGTCAACCATCATTAATGAGGCATTCCCTTAAGACATCAGAAGATACCCTCTGAGATTGCCAAACCGGTGTTTTTACATTCAGACATCCTTTCTGTTAATTAATAATGCTAAAACACCGAAAGTAACAGTTGGTAACATTGGCAACAAACTGTAACATCCAACAAATGATTTGATGCATTATAGAAAGCGTATTTCACAACCGCACTATTCAGCAGACTGTCAAGAAGAGGTTTACCCAGAACAATGACGTTTGCACCAGAGGAATCAAATTTCACTCATAACAACTACTCAATGATAGCTAAACAACAAATAAGAAACAAAGAAACCTGAGGATATTTCATACGCTGGATAACAAATTTCAGCAAAGTAGACAGCATGTCAGCATCAATCAGCATTTTCGTGCGTGTGTCAATGTTCTCTGCTTCCATGATCATCTAAACAGGCAATTGCAAATCAACTACAGACAACATCATAACAAGCAGTCGTATGATGGAAAACAAACTTCAGACGACAACTGACACACCATCCATCACGTGATTGACAGCAAACCTGACACTCGGGGCAAATCCAGCTGTCGACAATGACCTTCATCCCAAGACACTTCCTGTGATAGAGTCGTGGACATAATTCACAACAACAATCTGACGAATCGCCTTCCATGTGACAAAACCAGCAGTATGCATCCCACTCCAAGCACTGCACACAACAAACAGATCAGCTTCTTAGCCCACCTAACACACGACTAAAATACTCTCTGAAATATTCATCCAATGTGCATATTAAACTTAGATTACTATTTGCTTAAAAATTACCCTGCAGAGATATATTACACAGTACGTTGACAAATCAGAAATTATTACTGTAATCACAACTGCAAATAAGCCAGGGGGGAATAAAAAAGACAATGTTGGCTGTCTAATTTCTCATTTCTCCGTGCAGACATTGATACATACATGTCCACTAGCAGTCGTTCTGATCGTTCGTAGGCGCTTCGGAACAGACTCGAGAGATGATGCTTCTGCAGGTCTCTTGTTATCTGATAACAGGAACAGACACACAATAACGGGAAGGTAACATCATTAGCTCAGCAATGAGAAACTATTAAAACAATGCATGCTGAATCACATTTGCAACTCAGACCAGCAAAATAAGAGGTCAAAACACTGCATGTATTGAGTTGATTGCTTAGCACTATCAGCAGATTACTAACTAAAGAATGAAGACAGCAACATCATACATAAAGCTGGCATCTAACAGCTTTGTCACACAGCAAACACTTACAGGTATCAATTACAATGGTCATATACTGCACTTAATATTCTCTGTTCCTAAAAGGTGATCTAGATCATGTGATTCATATTTTTTGTAATTTTTTAAAGCTTACAAGATGAAACACTGCAGTATCTCTACGTTACCAGTAGTTCTAGCCAGTCTGACAACTAAAAATGCCATCCATTCTTTGGACGACAAATACATTTCTGGTCTGAGCATTTGCAGATCTCGTTGCAATGATCAGTGACTGAGTTACACAGCAAGCACATAACATTGACATAAAATATGAACAGTCTGTTTCTGAGTCACAAGACAAGATGTGACGAATGAGAATTGACAGTCAGATGCAAAGAAGATGAATGTGCTACACAAAGATGGCATACTTGAGCCACAGCTCACATCACACTACATAAGAAAAACTACTACCAGAAGCACTTTTCGTAACATCATCACTGTGAGCATGAAGGCTGTAACGACTCCTAACCACTCTTTGACTTGCTCTTATGGCTGCAACACACACATGTAACGACTGAGACACATTTGCCTTTGCAGCAGCAACATAACAGCAAATATGCATTTCTGATGATACAGTCATTTCCATGTTAACATGTATACATTCTTGTACAACACTTTCTGTGGACTTCAATTCAACAAAATTAAAAAATTAAAAAGTTAAAAAATTAAAGTTCTCTATAATCCATAATAATATAAAAACTCATATCTGTGTTAAAAAGTGTGAACAAAACAACATTCTAACTGACTGGCAGTATAACTAAACTGTGGCAACTTAGCACCACAGACAGCATGTGACAGGAATGCAGACAATTAATGTGTGTAATACCACCTCACTTCACAGGCTAACATATGGACTATAACACATAACTGGCTCTAATAAGACACATAATATAAAAATCAGCGAAAGAAAGCCAACTTTTGTTACATTCCTGGGCAAATGTCCTGACAAATAATTGGTATTTCACAAGCAATTAACAAATGCCATACTGACCTGTAGCTGACTGTGAACCAGCTGAACTTGGAGTATCATCGGAATTATCAGACTCCGGCAGTGAATGACGCCGCTTATAGATTAATGCACCATCATCAGCTAGCAATACAGATCACATCACTGCACTGCACTCACCATATGTTTATAGCATAAAACATGCAGCAGCTGTATGCAAACTTGGCACTGCATACAGGCATCATCAGGTGGTAGAAATCAAACATAATTCAAAATCAAGAATTTTTCAGAAATTGAATCTAACTGACCGAGTTTTGAAATTTTATCGTCCATAACTAATTATAGCAAAAGTAACCTACCCTTCAGCAGATTTGTATATCGTGTTGCCATGACTGATGAATAATTACAAATGACAACCCCTGGAGTCAGGAAAAATACGAATGTCTATACACACACAAAAAGCACAATCTGTACATATTGAGATTGAAATTTAGACAACTCTTCCAGTCCATTTTGCCACTAAATAGAAATATGATCTATCAAAAACAGCAACCTATTGGTGTATGTGCAAAAGATGTTGTGTTAAACAACCACTTGTGTGCACAGCATAGGTGATCAAGATATGCTCATGATTGACAACTTGTGTATACGCTCCATAACACAGGTGAGACATGATATAATGCTGAAAAAGCTGATAATCTTACAGAATTTGAAGTAAATTCGCCTAAGTGTGAAGTTTCTGGCAAAGTTGCAAAGGACAGAACTTGGTACACTTTGCTCAGTAATACTGTGCTTTCCATCCTTCATTGCAAGTGAGTAGCAGCAATGAATTAAAATTGCCAAGTCATTTATGTTCTGCCTTGTCACAAGTCATCCAAAACACGTCATGGTTTAAACCTTTTTCTCTCAGTTTACAACTATTTTGTTCAACTGACGAATATCTGACACTACAATGCTCATATTCCATAAAACTATTCACAAATGTGTCCGGACATAAACCCCCCGGTCATAACCCCCTAGCTCATAACCCCCAACCGCTGTTTTGACACAGTAGGACCGAACTCCCCTAGGTCAAACCCCCTAGGTCATAACCCCCTCCCAATAGGAAATAGAGAGTGTAGTATTTGTGGTAGTATTATTATGAAGAACTAACAAATTAATTGCATTTTAATAATGAATATTTAAAAAAATTTAATCTAAAAGCCAACACAAGCTTAACACTAGTCACAGCAGGCGGACGCAGTGGTCCAGGGCCGTTAATGTGGCGACGATTTTCCGTGTGA
>Ga0056115_1000828_pt1 | contig 13952 bp, 9 predicted proteins | sample WorMetOlspDAHAB1_FD_77007 | JGI IMG/M metagenome (GOLD analysis project Ga0056115, IMG submission 77007) | Marine gutless worms symbiont microbial communities from Max Planck institute for Marine Microbiology, Germany - Olavius sp. DAHAB.1 ...
AAAGAATCAAAACAAAGTATGCGAGAAGACGGAAACTGTCAGACAGAACCATTATTATCTTATTGCCGCATGCAGCACGCAAAGTAAGTAGGCCTGAGTAAGTCAGTAATCTTGTAACATAACGTGTCAAAGGCACATATTACATGCAATAAAAAAAGTATTGAGGGCGGAACAATAAAAAATGATAACAATATTGCAAACTTAAATCAAACACACTTATAAAACACGCAGAACATAACGTAAAATGATAAAACAAGACCAACAAAACCTGAAAATGAGTATGGATTGCATAAACTCGTGTAGGGGACCGAACATTAAAAGACGTACGTAGGCCTACTAAAATGGCTTCTTCAGCCATTGATGGTCCAGTGTTACATCAGCGTTCGTCGAACGAGTAACAGAAACACTACAGTGTTTTATGATGGTTGTGGTCAGGCCGTCTGTTCCGGCAGCAGCAGTAATGTTCCGCTGCATGGTTGAGCTTCACACGGGCATCTATAACAGTACCGAAGACATCTCGATTAGACCATCATTTCGCCCAGCAGTCGGAAATACAGTCAATTCGCCACATGGTCAACTTGTCACTGTCAACTCTCGGAAGAGTGACAATGATAACACGTGGAGTCATAACCACCAAACACCATACAAACATAACCCTAACTTACTGAGCAATGAACTCGCGACGAGTTGACTATATGACGATACCCCGCGAAGGATGTAGCTAGACAACGAATTGACAAAGAAGCAATGATTGACATAAACCACTTGTTTGTAGCAATATCTCAATCATTATCCCTTCTGTAACCCTACAGTGCATGGAAGTTGGGCCGATTTTTATATCATCACGTGAAGCTTCGTTGACCTCTAATGTCTGCAAATGTCTGTGAGGAAACGGTTCTTCAATTAACCAATCAATAAAAACTATTTCTATTGCGCCTCCTGCAGGGCACTGAAGGAGGCGCTTGAAGTAAGGGATAAAATTTAAACAAAAAAACAACATGAATCACGGAAACTTAAAACTGTAAAAAAACTGTTTAGGCCTAAATACTGCATAATTGGCAGGATACGATTGGAAAACAGTTCCGTTTTGAGCTGACACTTGTAGGTTGGGGCCACAGACGTGCGTCGGGGCTGTCCAGGAAGACTGTACACGCGGTGGAGCCGATTAATGATCGGCGACAGAACGTGCACGCTCAGGCAACTGGTTGTTTGTGCCAGTCCTAATGCGACAATAACACCAATGTCTTCAAGTAGCCAGAGTACATTCCCCCGAGTACGTTTGACACAGTCGTGAAGTACGTTAGCAGCAATACAGTCTAGTCGCGGCTTAATGGTAATCACCGCCACACATCAATTCGCTCCAAATTGAGCTGTAACTTAACTTGCGCTTAATAATTTCCTAGCACACTAGTAGAAACTAGACATATAATTCTGATTATCGGTCGCCATTTATGCATAAAAACATTTATTATAGCTGGTAAATATGCCAGTTGTAATGAAAAATGTATGATTGTCGTTAGTCGCAATATATTTCAGTAACAGGAAGCGGTACTGTAATGGAACAGATCTATCTGTTTAACTACTGTATATGACGCTTCTCCAGGCTATAGGTGACAGTGACCAGAGAAAGACCACCCGGAAATGGAAACCGGGAGTGGCAGGAGATGGCGAATCAGAGGTTAAGGGTGATCTATATCGTTTTCAGTATTTTTCACCGCAAAAAAAAATTCCGGACCCGTGTTTTAACTCGCGGCTGTCGACATGATATTAAAACCTGGCCGCCCACATTACTACAGCATAAATCCGCGTTCTACATAAACAATCGACATAACTGCTTTTGATGCAAGACATAAATTCATCTGCAAAAGGTCTGTGTGTGACAGAATGCATGATTAGTGCATGCTAGCCTAGCATGTGTGACATACTTCTGCATGACGTTTACAGTACAGTAGTCATATAGCAATCTGTTCATCATTACCAATTTTTGCACCGGTACACATTTTTGGAAAAATGTTTCGAATGTAAGCGATGCGTGCGTAATTATGTAATATGCTATTTTACGTGTAACATCATTTCTAGCATTTTTTCAACCGCACTCGGTGACGGGATGAAGTGATTATTGTGTAGCATAGAGTGAAATACTGCAATTCAGCTATAGCATAAGCCCCAAGGCATTACACTGTAGGCTTGTAGTGTAATGAGAGTTATTTTTGCAAACCACCGAGTAGCACATGTCCTGATGACACTTGGTATCATGCTTTTGTTGAGCTATCGTTTTGTTTTAATCCAGCCGTTAGGCTGCCAAATTCTAATAAACGTGCTGTCACCGTTGGCATATTCCATGCGTAATGTTTAATAAAATATGATATCGCCAACGCAAATACTGCTGTTGAAAATGCGTCCTGAATATAAATCCCGGAAATATAAGGTCGTGGGCCAGACGGATTAATTAAGCACCCCACGTACGAACGAATTAGCACGACGCCGCGTATTGCCGTCAGACTGTGAAACTGGGTTCGTTAGCCTAAATTAGCTCATCTGTCAGACACACATTTCTCGCCGTTATCAGCCGAAACGGGCGGGATCCGCAAACAAGTAATTATCGCCGTTGTATCGCAAGCCGCGAAGAACACGAAGAACATTCCGTCGATATGATGTAATGATGATTCTGCTGCCGCTGCAGATGCTGACGCTGACGTTGCAGATGAAGATGAGAACGCGGAAGAAGTGGACAATAGTCGAAGTGTTCGTCGCCGCTTCTCTGCTAGCGTCCACAACTTTGTGCCACACACTGCCTAACGAGCCCAGGCTAGTACAAAGGCAACACTTTGCAACAGAGTAGGCCTATATAATAATATCGGTATAAGTCAGTCATCGATATGAATATAATATTGTACATTATATATTAAACTTTTGGTGTACATTCATATACACTGTGTCAGATATGTGTCTACTGTCTAAGTAGTAAATCGATTAGTCGGTGTGAAAGTATCAGATATCTTGGCGTAGACGTTTTAGCTGGTACCTACTTTAAAATTGACTCTGATATTGTTAAAAGGAAGTTTTATGCCAGTGCGAATGCTATTCTTTGTAACAGTTTTAATCAGGATGACTTACTAAGACTTTATCTGCTGGAAAGCTATTGTCTCCCAGTTTTACAGTATAATATGTCGGTAATTAAGCTTACAGATATGCAGTTACGAGAGTTGAACACATGCTGGAATATGATTTATCGTAGAATTTTTAAATTCAATAAATGGGAATCTGTTAAGTTGCTCATTTTTGGTTTAGGAAGTCTGGATTATATACACCTCCGTGCAATGACATGCTTAAAATTTGTTAAATCTATGTCACTACTTAATAATTCAGTATTAATGTGTATGTTAGTATGATTACTTTAAACTCTGACTTTTGTAGTTTGTGTTACGAATTTTAAGTCAGTATTGGTATGTCATTTTCTGCTATTCGTAAGTATGTTTTTAATCATTTTGCTGTGTATGCCAATTCTGTGTCTAATTCTGTGTTAATCTGTTCTGCGTTTTATGTTTTTTTCGTTTTTTGTCTACCTCTGACGTGAATAAACGTGTATATATTTCCAAATTTATTTGGTTTTATATGACGACGGATGCATTAATGCAACGCATAGTAAAACGCTTTCTTTCGGCAGACCGTCGGTGGCTCTGTGAATTGCAGTTTTATAGGGTGGTAACTATGAAAAAGCAGACTTCGGGTATCCAACAGTATATAGCGGATATTTTTGTCATATATTCAATTCAGGAAATTTAGTTCACCATGAAATAATAAAAAATGGAACACGCGGACAGTTTATAAAAGTATAACGCTTCCTTCGCGAGAGAATATCGCAATTAATTAGTTCCGATATCTGGAATTGTTTACCAAAGTCGGCGTTTTTCGAGACATAGTATACATAGTATACATTACATAATCTCTTTTATGAGATAGGACTCACTTAGGTATGGCTGGTCATAGCGAGGTTTTCATGCAGTCATAGCGCTGGCGACGGCACTTAGTTAATGAAGTCGTGAGTCAGTCGCTGTTAATTATATAGCCAGCCATTTCGTTGTAGAAGTTCGCTTGATGCAGAACATCGATTTCCATCTCAGAAATTGCGTAACAGCTGCAAAAAAATTGCTGTACTTACTATCAAACAGTTACTTCTTCTTTTGCTATTTCTGTGTAATTCTTTCTAATTCATTCTGCAGGAACTAAATGCCAGAGACTATCTTGTGAGGATGCTGTACAGAAACATTTACTAACTGCAGCACTGTCTGAGTAACGTTTATCTGATGTCATAATTATTCATGACGCTGTGTATTGTCGAACGTCGAACTTTTTTCAATACAAACTTTCACACATCTTATTTTTATTTTATTTTTTAATTGTACTGTATTTTTATGAATATTGTGTATCAATTAATATCTGCACCGCTACATGTACATGTTTGCGCCTGACAGCTATTAATAAAGAAATGTGATGACGATGATGATGATGATGTAGCGCCTATATTCACAATAATTATAGACTATGCTGTATATGTTACCGGATTGGTTTGCAACAGACCACATGGAACTGTGCGTCAATTCGCAATATAAACCAGGCAAATATCGCGGAGCTTTTTAGTAGCAATTCCGACTGCCGTTATAAACTTTCACGAACTACAGCTGCGTTGAACATACGGCAGTGAGCGCGACGTGAGCGTTTGACGACTCGTGAAGGCATACTCGGAAACTCCGTTGTGCGCGCGGGTCTCTTAAACTCGGCGGCAAATAACATTCGAAACGTAAAGCCTAAAACCTCGTATATACGGTAACGACAGTAGCCGCAGGTGGCGTAGTTAAACGCTCCATTTACACGGTGGATCGATAAATCCAGAGTAACGCGACATTACGGAGACTATCCTCAATACGGAGATTGTGACATTATAGGCTAGCCACTCGGGGCTGCGGATGAGATTGCGAAGGACGCGTTGTGTTTTTGCTGCGTCGTATTTTTCTCGGTGGATGTCGTTGCCGGTGACTACATCGGCTCTGATTAGCATACAGCGTATTATGTCCACGTGGTTGTATTCACCAGCGTCACCCGAACTGAATTCGGCTAACATTTCCCACGTCATCGCAGTCTTCGCGTGATGTCAGGCCCCCATAAATCAACACAGTCGAACCGCCGGCAGTGTGCCTTCCGTCATCTATTCCAACAGCGGTCCCACCTACGACAGCTCATCGATCCACGCCTCGGTATTCTCACGTTCCGCAACTAACTCGCATTACGACTAAATCGACAGCAAACTACAAATTCACCGAGAACCGTTAATGTTCCACTCACGTATCAGCAGATTAGAACGACGAACAGAGGTGCTGAGTATAATAGGCCTACGCAGTATGCTCTACGTGACGGCACGTGCATTCGTATTGCAGTCCGTCGGTCTGTTGTCACCCACATTACCGTATTGTTATCGTTACAACTTTTTTTGCATTTTAGTGATTTATCAGCTTTCTACTATTTGCTGCATTACGGTGCGAATAAAGATTCATGCGATTGTGTCGTGCCTCTGACTGGCTAAGTTGTACGCGTAACAAGTTAACGTCCCACTCGACCCGCAGAAGGGTCATTTCGAAGAGTGGTCTAAATGTGCAAACGGAACTGTTAAAATAAAATCATGCATTTTAGCATGATAACGGAGACAGGACCCAACATTGTTGCGACCAAGCCGCGGAATCTGCTCCTTGCTGACTACTACATTTAATACAGCATGCAAATAAACATCAGTTCCGAGTGATTTTGATTCAGCAGTGCGTCACGACGCTGTATCGACGTATCTAGGCCAACCCCATGCATCATTCATCCCACCGTTGGCGGGGATGTCGAGAGGTTAACGTGCAACATTGAATTGCAATACATAGGCTACTACTGCAACAGTCCGAATACCAACCAACTGAGGTGACGGCGTGATGGGCATTGATGGCATGTGCAAATATTTGTCTCATACAAGTTAATCCTATGTAAGGTATGCACGCACTTGCTGTTTGCTGGCCACCAGTTTTGCTATACTTGGGTTGACGGCTATACGTCATTCTGTTTAGTGTCTACAATACAGGGTGGCCCCAAAAAGTAAGCCACTGCCATATTATCAAAAAAATTGTTAAATCGTATTAAAGTCAGCCAATGAGATTATAGTTCTTCGTCAAATTAAAGAAGTGATCTAGCACTATAATATTATCCGTCGGTACTAAATATCCTTTGCGTGACCTACTTTTTGACGACAATAACTATGCCTGACCTACAAAGTAGCGATATAGCGATATGCGTAACATACGGTAAATGATGTCAGCGCTCCCTCTAGCATCAGCTCTACTTAGCAAGCTGTGAAAATCCATTCCTAAACCATCTCTTGGATGGAGATTTATGTAAAAATTTCTTTGATTTCCATATTTTTGCTTTTTCTGGTGTTTAATCATGATTTTATCATATACATTGATTTTGCCAATGTCGCAGCTTCAAACACTGCAACTGATGACGTCACAAATTAGGTCACACTTATAACATTTGTTTGCTCATTTATACTCAAAATTGATGAACAATGTAGCTGCACTGGCGGTTTTTAATACGATTTAATGATGATTCTCGATAGTGGCTTATTTTTTGGCCACCCTGTAGATACGGCCGCCGTGCTAAAGTCTAATTGGAGATATACGTTGTTGCAATACTGTAACATAATTTACTTAATACTTATGCTTTTGAATCGAAATGCAAACAACTTGGTTATAAGAATGGTCAGAGTTCCGCATATTAGCTCACTTTTCGTTAACTCTAAATGTACCTCCAACATAGTGTTTCAATTTAATGCTCAGTCCATTGTCTAACTGCACCTGCTAGGTCCTGTATCAGATACGACAAACATTGTTCTTACTCCGATGGGTTAACAGTAATGCCGCTTCAACTAATGCAAATCGATTTCTATATACAATGCGTAAACGTGAAGTGTACGCAAAATAACATGCCTCGGTAATTTTTTCTTTCCGGAAAAATTGATGACTATTGTCCGATCATGCCAAACATTGAGTTGATGTCGATAACATGAATACGGAAAATAAGATGTTAAAATTCGCTTACTTTCCATTGGATATTAGGGTCTGGTTTTATCGGAGATACCAGGCTTTATCGCTCGAAGTCGTGAACTACAGTTTTTTTTGCGGAAGCCGATTAATTTACATAGACCACATGAAAAATGACTTATTGGTCGCTGGAGCCATTTTAATCAAGCAGTCTTTGCCATGAGTCAGGTCTCTTTGAACATATTATTTAAACTCGTGCACTGTCCGCATTGGTAGGCTATCGATCAGTATCATCGTTGTTTTCAACATGACTATTTTGGTGATCTTATTTTAAACTTTTAATACGAAACGTATAACAATGAATGTTCATTTGTGTGTTTATTTTTAGTTTTGGCTTAAAGTTTCTGAACGAATTGAATATAAAATCATTTCTACCACTTACAAAATTCTCAATACCACTCAACCATTGTATCTCTATGACCTCGTATCTATTTAGCCTCCTTACGGTCACAACACACGCTCTTCACCTTATGTTACTCTGATCAAGCCATCATCATCATCACTCAAAGTCACTCGTCGATCTTTCCGACACGCTTCACCTCATCTTTGCAACCAGTTTCCTACATCACTCAGGATTCCTCATCCAAATTACTCATCCCCCTCTCAGCGACCTTCATTTGAACATGCCGGTTTAACTTGCTACACACTGCTATCACCCTCGATCACTTTTTCACTGTTTCACTCTAAGCTCAAAACCTACCTTTTCAGAAAATCTTATCCTCCATCTTAGTCTGTTCCTGTCTGTCGGACTGACCTTATGGCTCTAGACCGTTCACCGGATTTATTTGCTCATCGGTTTTATGTTTTAGTTATATTTTTTCTGTTTTATTCCGAAGTGCGGCAGACTAAGTTGGCCAGCTCTCTGGTCAACTTTTAGGCGCACTATAAAATAGTTTGATTTGATTTGATTGATTTGTGTTAATGCAAAATGTTAAAGAAAGCCATTGTGTCTACTTTCATGCCAAATGGCTCGGTAATGGAAACCGCAGCCGTCTGTCCGTGTTATTTGTCAGACGTCTTGTACTCTGTCTTAAGCTGATAGACTGCGACATGTACTGTAAAAGAGGCCGCTGCAGTCTTTTCTGCACAAAAGCGCATAAAAGCACTGAAGAATAAAACTTCACGCGGTTCCATTTTATGCAGTAGTGACTACAGGTGCGCTTGTTATGGTGAGCTATTGCCAACAGCTGTAATGCGTAATAAAGAGTTAAGATGGGCTCCCCCTTATATGAGTATGGCGTTTGTTATTCGACCTACTGCTAGGAGAGCTGCGATGTATTCCCGTGGCCTAAACCGTCAAACATTGTCTCAAAGATGAACTGTTTTATCGAGCATGTGGCCAACAATCTGACACAATTATATTTTAATAGTTTTTGTAAGTTTTAACTTTTTTTACATTTTTGTATTAGTTTCATATATTTATTATTTTATTCGTCTCCCCCTTTTTATACATTGTGCATCGTTAAGCGCCTCTTTCATACCTCGATTGATTGACTGACAGTTGTATGAGCGTTAACCTTTCTTCAGAGTAGTCAAAAAGTAAGCCAGTATCGAATTATCAATAAATCGTATTAAAAGTAGCCAATATAGCTAGATTTTGAGTCAATTTTGACTGCAAAAGGATCAATTGGATATTATAAACTGGTATTAAATATTCTATGCGTGACCTAATTTGTGACGTCCTCAGTTTTTCTCCGCCTCAGAAATGACCGATATTCTGTCGGGTGCATGGGGCTATAAACTCTACTCACTCACGTAATTTACTCACTCACTCAGTTACTGTGCTTGAAGCTGTTATATGGGTAAAATCTGTGACAATGATAAAATCTTAACCATAAACCCGAAAAAGAAAATATGACGATTGAATAAATTTCTACATGAATTTCGATCTAAAGGATGGCCTGGGACTGGATTTAGTACTGTAGTTTGCTAAGGCAAACGGACGCCTGAAGGGAGCGTTGACATCAGTTACATTTTGTGTAAACCGCTCAGCTTCGCAGTCAGGCTGATTCACAAATCAGGTCATGTACAGAATATTAAATCCAACTAATCATAGCAATTGCTTCTTTAATACTTTGATTTCAGAAAAAAATACTTATTAGCGGATCTTAATACGACGTAAAATATTCTGGCAGGGGCTTCCTTCTTGGACCATCCTGTATACAGTGCTGTAGGACGTAGGATCCATGCACCTGTTTAACGTGAATTCTCACCCATGTTAAGTGATTCTGCATTATCAGCGGGAACATAGGTCAGATCTACGATAGTTACCGACCGTCGCCATTTTGTATGGAGGGTAACGTCGTGAGCTTATCCTGCCAGTTATTTATTGTGTGTGGAATTGCATCGGTGGAGCTACACGGCCAGCGAACTACCTCGGCAGAACCTCCAATATTTTTGCGTTTACCTCGTTCGTTGTTTACAGTATAGGCCTGCGTAGTCCTACAACATGGAGACATGGTATTATGCTCATTTCAATGAAGTCTGTGGGAAAAGACGGCAAATTACCTATCAGACTTGCTGTTTGACAGTGGATTAAGTTTCAGTGAACTGCGACCAGAAAAGTTGCTAATAGCGATCGGAAACATCGGAACTGATAGACCTGACAATGAACGAGTCGACAGAGCTCGATTTGCTCCCTTGGCGACAGTTCGTGCGCAGACGCAGATGGTGTTTTTATGAACAATTGATGAAGTCAGCAGGGTCCTTGACTGTTTGTACCTCATTACCGTAGTTATTAGTTTTACAGTAAGAAACTCTCTCTGAATTCTAATTGCTGATGCGTGGTGTTGTGTGGTGTCACTAGTATATAGCATGTCTGTTTCTCTGTCTATCATTTAGTAGAATTGTGTTTTGGTTTTTTGCTATATATGTCTGCATTTGATTGCGAATAAACCTCGTCATATAGCAGGCGAACAAATAAAAACGAGCAATAATTTTCGCTCTACATTGCGAGTCTTCACTCTGCTAACTCTTGATATAACTGCGAGTGGGAAAAATGACGAAAACTTTACATTACTCACTCGTTATTATTATGTCGCGGTCGTCTGCCGTCGTACGTCTTGTAGCCTAATTAGGCCTACCGATTTTTTGAACACCCTAAGAGTTTTCAGTGTCACGCACAGTGCACGTATATACATGCAAATGTTACTTCACAACTACAGTGGCAAATTTTAATATTTTATGTTTCTGTGATTTTGTACTTGTGTGCGGGATGTAAGTGTCGTCTAACGACCTTTCCTACCCGGTTTGCTCATGGTGTCTGTATTTTGTGATGTTGTCATTGCTCTGCTTTGATGTATTCGTTGTATCATGAGAAAATGAATAAATGAAATGAAATGAAATTTAGAGGGGGCCGAGCCGGCTCCGCCCTCTCCCCTTTGGGCGACAAACTGACGCAGTCATTCACGGTCATGTTAACTAATGCTAAATTTTGATCGTTTTACTGTAGAACATGGTCCTTCGAATATTCAAAGTGATTGCCACCAGTGGCTTTCTGACAGCTTTAAAGTGCACCAAATTCGTTTTCGGCCGGGGTTCCGCCCCAAACCCCACTGGGGGAGCTTACAGCGCTCCCCCAGGCCCTCTAGCTGGTTTAAGGGAGCCTGTTTCTAAATGGAGAGGGAGAGGGGAAAAGGGAAAGGGAGAGAAGAAGGAAGAGGAAGGGAACGGGAGGGACCGGCCGCCCCCTTTCGTATATTCCTGGATCCGCCTCTGAACTACGTCTAAAAACGTTAGATGTGCAATTGTCAAAACGTCTAGGAGAAAGTAATTAGAGCTTCAAACTCAGTGAATATATTAAGCAAATGGCAGACATAATTACTTGACATAAGACTAATTGTCCTTCCTGACATAAGCTCCTATAAGTTAAATCTCTGCCATACTTGCCATTTACTTGCATTGCGAAGTTACACAAGGTGTCGTCGAAAACTCGATAAAGGACAGAGCAGTCACCGAGCAGCAAACGGGATGAGAAATGCCGTGGGATCCCCATGCTAAGCTACGACAGCTGCATCTGTATAATATAGTAATTTTGTTTAACAGACACAATATCATATGGGACTGATTAATAGAATCAATTTACATCGTGCACTTACAACAGTTTCTTTTGTGTGCAATATGCAGTAGGTTACTCTGTCTGATAGAATTACATCGACATCGCAGACCTTATGAATAACCGTATAAAATTCTTTTATAAAATATTAAAAATCTGACGAACGCGAATGCGCGAACTGGACAAACGCGGAAACATTACCATTCCTCGCCGCAGCAATTACGTGACAGTAGCATGCTTTGAATTCTTACTGTTCTTTATTTTCTACGTGACCGACTTTCAAATAGCAATGTTTGAATGCATTTGCAACTCTACGGGCGACTTTATGTGCGTCGAGTGCATATTTCATGCGCGCGACTATAGCCAAATCTCGACCAACAGCTGCGATCATCGCAGTGTTTTGTTGTGAATTAAACATTTGCAATGTAAGTTCCAGATGCCCACTCATTGACCGATCGTTGTGTCCGGAATACAGACGGCGATCGCTGGAAATGCAGGTGAAGACATGCGTGCGGTAACAGAAAAGGGCGTCTATATAGCCACACGTGGGGTGACATCGGGTGACATGATGTAATCCATCTTCGATAGTTACCACCACCATGTTGGAGGTATACCGTGTTGCAGTTACATTTTATGTTATCTGTTTTAATTTTAAATTCGTTTAATTTATTACTTGTTCGGGTGCGTATGTCATCTGTTTAGTAAACGAATATATATAACTGTTTGTCTACCTATCTACAGTATCTAGCAGTATGACATCGTAAACTTGCGTATGCTTGCAAACTATTGCGCAGTCGAAACACGCCGCTTGCGAATAACCTTGGCATGAGAATTTTAGAATTTCCGCATTTTAATTCATTTTCTGTTCGTATTACATATACCTCCAAACAGTGGTGTTGTTGAATGAGGTCACTTCAAGACTTTATGTACAGAGCCGACATCCTCACGTCGGAAATACAATAATAGCATTTTGTTTTCAATGTTTTGCAGCTGCAATGCTGAATAGTCCACATCAGACGAAACAGATGTTGCAATATTTACAATTTCCGCAGTTTCTGTCTGATGTGTCATAATTCAGGGCCGTATAGCTGCACAGAGGCACGAGGAGGCAGTTGCCAGCGTAGTTTTTCGAGGGGTTGCAATCGGGAAAGTTGTAAAATGTGAAAAAAAAGTCGAAAACCACGCAGGGAAGCCGAAGTTTCTGTCAGCGAACAAACGGCGATATATTTCATAGCAGTGTAAGTGATAGCTTGCAATTGGCCTAATATCGACAGGTAATAGTCAATTCCTTAATTCATGTACCAAAATTATACTTACTGTTATCTCTAGTTTGAGATTGCCGTGGAGTGTGACACATAGATATCATCAGTCATCATCATTATCATCGTCAATCTTTATTTTTATTTAATTTATATACATACATATAGGGTGCGGCAAAAAAATAACCCCCTAAGATTTTTTTGTATTTTTTTCAACAATCGCTTAAAATTTCAAAGCAAAATTTTACCGACATAGTTAGTCATTCTATATACACATAAAGGTTTTATCAGCATTTAATTAGCTTTCAGCATTTTAAAGCTATCAGCATTACAGTGACGCCACCTAGCAACTTTGTCGTGTTTAAAAACGTCCATGCTAACGCACAGCAATTTACGCCATTCAAGCTAAAGTAATAAAGCAGCACAACACTGCTGTTAATATGAATATGAAAAGTATCCACCCTTCGCTACAATAAAGGCATTTAGTCATTAAAAACTTATTTACAGCTCTGTCTATTTTACCCTGAGTTAAACTGTCATTTGCAGCATTTCCTTAATCGAGTTCAGCGATATCTTCGGTTTTGGACGATATGTGTGAATGACCTCGAATATTTTTCCAGACGTAGTGATCCAGGGAATTCAATTCGGGTGAATTTAGATGTCATATTTATTTGTTTAAAAAATCCAAACAGCTGTTTCACATTCTGTTCTGCGTGCGATTTTCTGCAATGCGTTTTTCTACGAAAGTTTTCGAGCACGCTAAAATCACTAGGTGGCGTCACTGTAAGGCTGATAGCTTTAAAAACGCTGCAAGCTAATTTTATGATAATAAGACTTTTATATGTCTATAGGATGACTGAATATGTTGGTAAAATTTTGCTTTGAAATTCCAAGCGACTGCTGAGAAAACTGCAAAAAAATTTAGGGGGTTACTTTTTGCCGCACCTTGTATTTACGTACGTACATACTGTATTTATTTTTTATCATGCAGTGTCTGGAAGACTGCGATCTTACGCATTACGCAAAAAATTATATGCAAAATTTTTGAATATTCGACTACTAAATTTCCTTTCGTAACAGAATTCGCTCACAGTAACGCAAAATCACTGGTTATCTCGCCTTTCCTTGAACCACGTAATTCGTATAACGCGCGCGTAACTTAAATTCTCGTGTAGGCCTACAGCATTCGACGACTAACTAACTATATACACGTTAATGGTGAAACTGTGACACAACGCGAAACGTAATGAGACGAATGTGTGTGAAGACCATGCTTTATTCCGGTCAACTGTAATACTCGCAAAATTACGTTACAAAACCTACGTTTTCGTTTCATTGATTTTAGGATCTCATCTTGGAACGTTGGGAGAATAATAGTGTATTACACATAGTATAAGTATAGTCTGAGACTCAGACTATATACAGGGTGGCCCAATAAAAAGTAATCCACTAACCAAATGATCAAAAAATCGTATTAAATCGTATTAAAGCCTGTCAATGAGATTA
>Ga0056115_1000829_pt1 | contig 13948 bp, 12 predicted proteins | sample WorMetOlspDAHAB1_FD_77007 | JGI IMG/M metagenome (GOLD analysis project Ga0056115, IMG submission 77007) | Marine gutless worms symbiont microbial communities from Max Planck institute for Marine Microbiology, Germany - Olavius sp. DAHAB.1 ...
AAATATAAAAAGGGGGACGTTTTTTGAGACACAGTCTACTACACTTATTCACTACGAACGTACAACAGTTAAAACGTGCAAAAAATAACAGATGGGCAGACAGACAATAACACACACAGCTAACAATAACTAAAAAGCAAAAAATAAAATACTGACAAATTAAAATGGGCAAAAATAACTGATTATTCATGTAGCAAAGCCATATTTCTGACTAAGTTTCATGTTGTTAGAGTGTTTGATCAACAGCGGAAGTAAAATATAAAACATACAGATACTTTACTATTTGTAAAGTATCAACAACCATTTTGCAGCACATTTACGAGTATTCAACTCTTACCTGCATCTATCACATTAGCATTCTTCTGCTGTTGTAAATGTTCGAAAGCCAGTCTGGCAGCATCCTGTTCGGCATCAATCTTCTTTGTCCTGACTTCAGAACTTGTGAATGTTTGTCCACAAGCAAGAACTTCGGCCACATATCCTCCTACAAAACGAGTTATCTGACAAGTGAAATGATTTACAACCTGCATTAATATCATTATTATCACGAAGTAAGGAACGACATTCAGTGGCTAAGCCACAAGCACAAAGGAAACAAAATATCAAAATGAAAATATAACCCAAATAAATAACAAAAGCCACTAACAATTAGCAGAAAAGCGAAAGCTAACAGTCATTACCATTCAGCTGTGGTATGGGTTTGTATTGTGGCAGTTCGAATCCACTTCCTTGAACAAGGTTCTGTAATGAATTTTTGTAACTCTGCCCAGCTATACAATGCATAACAAACATAAAAATGAAACAAATGATTTCCACAGTTCATAAATTTACCTTCAAAACTGTATGCTTAACGAGTGTGCTGTTTAATGTCTTGCTTTTTCGGAGATTGTATCATTTTTCATATTAGGTTTTACGCTCAAGCTTGCCTTGAGTACAATAGTTATAATAAATAAATAAATAAACATTTGACATAATGCATGATAACAGTACCATTGTTTACACGTCAGCAATATCAGCATCAAATTCATTTCATAGCCCGCATTTTCCATGAAAACCAGTAAAAAAATTGTGAAAATTCTGGGTTTTGTGGAAACAGCGATAGTGGCAGTTCTTGCCATAATAACATCAGCATGCACAGTTGGCACTGGCCAGACAGAACAGATTCCTCGACCTTTTTTGCATCAAAATATAGCAAACAAACGAAACTTGTTCACATCAACTATGCTTGAAAACTGCCATTCTCCCCATGAATGCAAAAGAGTCGAGTTAATTATTGCTTGGAACTTGGGAGGTCGAATTTTTCCTGACAAGACAAATGCCACGACTTTCCCCTGACTTTTTGCATTCTCCCAGGTGATATTTATGTGGCAGTCTTTGAATTTCTGACAATACTGAGCATAGATGCCACCTGTATAAGAAGCAGACACCAAACAGAAGCCTCTGTTTGCAAAGTTTTGATGGACCCTTCCACAATTATCCAGGAATTAAAAACTGCATACCCTGTGGCCTCGTCTCCAGTTTTTCCAGTCTGGATTCGACGATGTCAACTCTGTTCGGAACGTGATGCTCGATTCTGCAAGTCTTCGACAGAGTGCACAATGTCAGTTAGTTTGTCACGTAACTGAGTCAGCTCGTTCTGTAGTTGAGAGGACAAGAAAGGGTCATCACGCACAAGGCCAGAAACAAATTCTGCTTGCATTCTGGCAAGTTCAACCTAGAAATATTTCACGCACACAAAAACTACTCAAACAGTGGCGCCTACATACGTTCTGCAGTTCCATTAACAAAAAAAATATTGCACTGGGTACTGCCGTCAGCTACAAAACTATGTGTAGTCACTGTATTGTCAAAATAGCACGGAAAGGGTTAAAATTTACACAGTTACAAATGTACACGTACCGAGTTACAGCAAAGTGGACAACTAATGATCAGGGATGTTAGTCCCTGTTCAGGTCTTTAAAGGACTCCTTAATGACTAATTTCAAGTCCTTGTCCTTGAACCTTGAGTCCTCATCATTAACATCCCTGCCTGTGATCTGCAATCCATCAATATCTCGTAATATATTATACAGTTCTGCTACTGTACCAACAGTAAACATTTCAGTCAGCTTCCATTAACTTTTAATCCACTTGTATCTGATGTTTGATTGGCTCCAGCTTCCAAACTTTTTGAGTCCTTCTTCTCATTTTCAATAAAGGACTTTTAGGGGCGTTTTATGATTCAAAGACATTCCAAGGCTAGCCTTGAATTCAAGACTAATATGGAAACCCTAATAACATGAAAAGACTTTGTGCTAAATTTAGTGCTGTAAAACAAGTGCACACAGTCACACACTAACAATAACTTACCCCATCAGGACTTTCTGCAACATCATGACACAATCTTGTGCCAATGTCAAACATTTGATCAGCAAGACATGTTCTTTCAACTTGTTTATCTTCAATCCTCAAATGCCAGTTTGTGCCAGATAACTGACCACAATCAAAACACAATGTCACGGATCTTCACATTTGGAAGAGCATTTTGGAATGCAGATTGACTATGCATTAGTAGAAAAAAACATTGGATAAGCCACAATTGTGCTAGGTCTCACAAAGAATAACCTGCACATGCAGTGTAACCTACCAACTGGATAAATTGTTCTTAATTGACATCCAGCTGCTATGACAATCTGTATACTTTATGTCCGGAGTGAGAAATCTGGAGTGGGTACTGATTAAGACACGTTAATAGATTACTCTCCATAAAAAATTACTTCCAGTATTCGATTAATTTTGAACAATTTTTAGTGCTATACATGCAGAACAAATCACTTCCTATTCAAAGCTACAAACGCCCATCGGTAATTAGAACTGATTTCAGCCAATCTTGCAGTAAAGACCAGTGAAGTTACAATTTCTGGCATATGGACAGCATGCGTTTCTTCACAATATATCCCAATGAGCTTCTCGGAAATGTGCAGATCTGTGATGTCAAAAGGTCACACATTTTAATTGATAAAAAATAACAACATTTTCAATGACTAATCGACATTTAACAGCTACATTCTGCAGACCTAGAAAAACCAACGTGTAGCTGCACTTCTAAAACGATCATGCAGCTAACGCTCTATGCAAACAGATCTATAATGGGTTTGCCCTAAGATAAGTTGTTAAATTTCTGCAGACACACAGGAGCCATTAAAATCAGAAAAACAGCTTGTAGTTGGTATTAACCTCAGCTCACCTGTTCTATGTCTGCAATGGCATCTTCACAATCTTTAATATCATACTTCCCCTTCATTCCACGCTTCACTGTTTCAAGAAACAATATCATTTTGTCCAATGACATGGCTGTGTATTCATCTTCCAGCGACAAGTTGGGAGAATGCATTGCCTGGTTTCGAACTTTCACAATCTACACAAAGAACAACATGAGTCAACATGAATTCACATAGCATCTCCTACAAGGCACAGACAGAGGCACTTGACAATGTAACATATAATACAAAGTGCACACAAACGAAAACAAAAAGGATTTTAAACTACAAAGCTATTAAAATATAATTGTCAAGCTGTCAGCCAAATGGTCGATAAAACAGCTCAACCTTGACATAATGTTTAAAGGAGGAGGCTACAGGAACAAACTGCAGCTCCACTGGAAGACTGTTCACAGATCCTCTCCAGTTTTTTTCCCATTACTGGACTTTATTGGAACAGTCTTCCAGTGGAGCTGCAGTTTGTTCAGTGTGACCCCGTCTCTGCCCTCCAACTGCATTTTCCAACATAGGGGCCTACTGTCATGAATGTACAGGTGTGGCAATGGTAAATGTTGACAGACTGATTACAAAAATATTACATTATGCTGTGATCATATATCATCTATCAGTATGTAAAAATTATAGTTCCACCTCTTCCACTGTTCCTGGTTTCACTTGAAGCTTAGACTTGAACTGCCTACATTTGCTAACCAGTTGAAGCAGGCCAGAGCAGTCAGTTTTGGAAGGACCAGTATTTTCAGCAGCTCTGGAATGAGGCATATGAGACATGTACACTTTGGCAATTTCCCAGCAATTCATCGGCCACAGTCTGACCTCACAATTTTCCAACGATACCATGTTTTTGTTGGTATGCTCAATGATGATGCTGTTCAGAATGTTGCTGCATATGCTGTTCGGACACTGAAACTTGGCAGTGCCTTGAATCCTTATAGATCTGCTGTTGCACATCTCATTGTTGCATTCTTCAGTGATGGAAAACTGTGTCTTTATGTTTTCCTGGAACTGCTTCATCATTATCTCGGTTATGGCACAAAGTCCATCTTTCACGCACTTCAGTCCGTATGTCACTCGAAGCCAATTGGCATAATTTCTGTCCTTCAATCGATCATTAAGACTTGCCATCTTAGCTCAATGCAAACAGCACAATGCACATCTGTAGCAACACATCAACACACACAATGAAACAATGGCAATGACGATGAAAGCAACAGGAGTTTGCCGGAATTAGCCCTCTTAAACGAAAATCTAACAGGCAGTTTTACTTAATCCGCTTGTTTCGGTTGTTAAAATATGAAATTATTTACCTAACCATGCTGTAAATGCCAAGCTTACTTACATTTAAAAATCTAATTTACATAACTCTTGGAGAACCAATAGATAGGGATGTATGTAAATCACGAATTCACGATCGCCGTGACTGCCGTGATTTTCGCCTTGTACCACGATTTTTGGCGATTCCCGTGAATCTGTGTCACGGCCGCGGTTATCACCACATTTGTGTACAATTGCGACTTTTAAACTGTCAATTTTTGTGAATTTGTGTAAATAATGCCCTATAATTAATCCGATACTTCCTTGCAGGGTAAGTTGGTGGGCTGGTGGCGTCACCGAGGGTGGTGTAGTCTATTCGTCCATTTGAGTGGGTACAGAACGATGGTCTCGGCTCGCCTTTCTCTGATCTCTGGCGCGATTTGTGTCATACAGACACGGCCAGCGTGTGACCACCCAGCAAGCCAGCTAGAGTAGCCAGCCATATCCTATAGCGGGAAGAAAGCGTCCCAACTTGTCGCTAGCCACGCAAACAACAAGACCAGACTCAATTAACTCATCAGTGCAGTGTGTGCCGTGCGTGGGCTAAGCCTACATTACAGACACGTACAGCAGCCACAGCAGCTGGATGACGTGGAAAATAAGGTGCCACGTACGTACGGCACGTAGAGTTCCGGCTGCTAGGCTGGAACACTAAGCACTTGTCGTCTGAATTCCTATAAAACATGAATCATTCAGATCATACTCAAATGATGGACAACCGCGTGCCACACAAACAAAAGTTGAACTTCGTAAAAGCGCGAAAGCAGTACATGCAATGCCTATAGTCAGGCTACAGCATCTGCCCACTCGCCACAGTCTAAACTACGATTACTAAAATTAATACTCAACTTTCACTGCATCTTTTCTTCTGATGGTATTCTAATTCTTTGCATGTAATGAAGTGGCATGACTATTATTATAGGCCTAATTAGTTACTGATATACGATAGAATGATGACTTTTTGAGTGCAGACTGTGCACTAAATTGAACGCCGTGATTCTGCCGTGATTTTCCTCCTTTTTTCAAAACCCTACCGTGATTTCGCTGAGTTTTTACCATGATTTTAATACATCCCTACCAATAGACTTTGATCTGAAATACAAGGAACCAACAGCTAAAGCAAGATTAGCTGCCATTATCAACAATAAATGGAAAATTGGCCGACAAACCAATTTGCGGTCAGTCAAGTCGTAATTAAACTTTGGTTATATTAGCAATACCAACTTATACGCTCAAGTCTACGTCGTGTTTTATACTGTTTTGTAATTCGGTAGTTCACGAAGTAATGTATCACCAGGTTATTTATCTCCACACAGGCCTGACGCTGAAATGCGACTGCGCATATGCGACATACAGTTCTCTTACCAATTTTATAATCAAATAATTGTAACAAAATCGAAAGTGAAACCGGCCAGCCAACCGAATATTTAAATGAGAAATAGTGAAGCGCGAGTCGCAAATTTCATTTTCGTTTAATAATGCCCACGAGTTGACGAGAAACTACTGTACTGAAAACAGTGTCACAATAGATTAATTTGTTATTATTTTCACATCCCTCATATACACGCGATGAAGTAGATGCTTGGCGTATAAGTTTCATTGTTGTTACATTTTCTTCCAATATTCAGTTAAATATTCTTTACTTTACTGTGTGAGCGAAATTAGGGACTATTTGGTTTACCGCCGCACATTTGAGAATAAAGTTGAATTCATGGCTTTATTGTCCGATATCAGTGCACCGACTGAAGGCGTTGTTTGTCGACAAGAGAAGACAACGGCGTGTATTGGAAGTAATGACCTGGGTCAGGGATGTGTGTTTGTGGCCGAAAGGTAAACACTAAGGATAATGTGCAAGGCAGCGTTAGGTTCAGATCGTAAGGCATCGAAAAACTGATAGGGTCAGATCGGCAAAACCAGATCATTGACTTGACATGAAAGTGCTGCTACTTTTAACTCAGAAACATGAATGTAACTTAGTTCTCGATTTATCAAACCACTGTGGCCGGATTGGCTGGCTTAAACCATGAATGTTATTTCCCCTCTGGACCAGAGGGACATTTAGCGCGATCATACGCTATCTCCCGTCTGGGCTCTACAGAGAGTAACTGAATCTGTTTGTGGCCGCCTATGTCCGGGGAGGGAAGGGGGTAACAGGACAACTCGCCGACAAACCAACTCTAGGTCAGTCAAGTCGCGGACTTGTCAACTCGCGGACTAGTTAGGGTTATATTAGGGTTAGGGTTATGATTAGGTCACATTCACCACGGACCTATAGTCCGCAAGTAAGTGGTCATTTGTCCCACAATAGTGATACCATACGCCCGCCTGTTGTAGACGGACAATAGCGGTTTTTTCCCTTCATATGTACATCTGTCTCAGATGGACAGTATCACTAACCGGATTAAACAGCCAGAATATCAGGCTTATATAAACATGTTGTCAGTTAGCATAGGTCTACATTTCCACTCTGACCAGATTCGTTATATAAACTTTATGCACATGTAGGCTACTTTAAATGTCACAGTAAACTCAAATAGAGAGTCAAAGAATGTTTTAAATACGATAACACAAATTTAAACCAGATAAAGCTCCGCCACACCAGATCTATTGCTTATTCAGTAGAACTTGTTGTGCTGAATTAGCATCAGATCTTGGGTGGCAGAGCTTATCTGAACTGTTACCGTAAACCAAATTAACGTATCAGTCCCTGGCCTAAAATTGTGATGATCTGACCCTATCAATTTTTCTTTACCTTACAGTTAGGTTGCTGATCTGACCCTGTAATTATCAATGTGCAAAACATATTGTTGATTAGTGAAAGACAACTGGGCAATTGTTTAACGAGTAGTATGTGTCTTGAATTCAGTCTTTCGTTGCAACTAGAGGACGTCAATTCGTGGTAGATTTACAAGTCATTTGGAAAAATATTTGTTCTTGCAGAAAACTAGAGAACGGACGATACGGGCACGCACCGATACGATCCGATACGAGTATTCGAGTGTACACAACGGCTGATACCAATACGAGTACTCCGTGTCATGGTGTCCCAGCCACTTATATCATTAGAACAGGCACTTCAGAGAATGCAGCTTATACGCAATGGGTGGCACACTCCATCCAAGGCTAAATAATGCAGACCATTAGCGACGAACCAACTTGTGCACTCAGTCAGTTTTAAGACCAGTTGATTGGTAGAAACGTTAGAGTGATTGACAGTTTACACTGTTGTTATCACTTCCTGCTGGTGGAGGGTGTGTGGCATCACCTGTCCCTGGTGGCCAAGACCCAGTATACTACGCCGCCTTGGTGTCACGGGGAGGCTGGTGTAAGGTTACAGTCTCCTTCCTCCCCACCCCTCAACCCCCTCCATTATCGTCGACGAACGCGCTCGCCGGTTGACCGGGATTGCCCTTTGATTATCCAAGTGCGTCCTCATATTAGACGTATTGAATGCAGTCGTCTGCTTTACACTGCATGCAATTGACTTGTTACATATTATGCAACTTACACGCGAACTGTCTGAGGAGTTCTCGGAGAAATGCTCCAATACATTGCTCCACTGAGCCATGATAACTGTACGAATTGTGGAAAGAAACTGTTATGATTTACACTTGACAATTCTCTCACAATGGCAGCTGCAGTCAAGTGTACTGTAGAAGGCTAGTTTCAACGTCTTCTTTTATTGTAATTACTTCAGTCAGCGCAATTCGAGAAGTGTACTAAAATTGCAGGAGGTGACTGGAGAGAGAAGGGAAGCTCTTATTAACCTGGCTCTGCAGTCTGCTGTTGTTTGATGCATGGGCTGTAAAGCAGGTGTATGGCAAGTAGGCCTAATTAACGGCTGCTGTGTCGCAGTGAGCATTCGAACTCCCGCCCCCTTCATTCCCCTCCCGTATCGTGGTCGATCAATGGCGTTCGCGCGCAGCGGGTGACAGGTCGCGACCGTTCTTTGATCTCCTGTGTAATGCGACCAGTTAACAGCTGCTGAACCTGCAGCGATGTATCGGCGGATACAAAAGTAGCCGATACAATTCAATACGATATGCCCAGTATCGGTTCCGATACGATACCGATCCGATAATCGTCCGCTCTCTACAGAAAACATTGCGTCAAGGCAGAGACAGAGTTTACGAAGATTTTGTAAATAGCTGATAATTAGTATAAAATGTAAGCACAGCAATGACTTGCTGAGACACAGTTGTTACTTGTTGCAGTTGTGTTGCGTGGTTGAGTGACAATGGTCAAGGCTTCACTCTGAATTATCCAGATATTTCACTACATGCCATCTCAAAGGATCAGAATGCATTTCCTAAACCATGTCTATATGTAATGTTCGAAGGAAAACTTGGCAGTATGTATTATTGTTTTATTGAAGCAAATTCAATCTCTTAGATCTTGAGTATATTAGCTTGGAATAACATTTTATAATCACATAACTATATCTCGATATATGATACTGCATTTTAAATTGTTTTTAAAGTATTACTACAATTTTTGGAATTTATTGGCATAATTTGTCTCACGTGGGCTTGGAAAGTGTAGAATAAACCCATTTAATTTTCGCGCTGTGTCGTAAGAGGTGAATGAATCAGGACAGGCTTGCTTTGTTGCCCCATTTATTTAGTTGGTGTTTTAGGTATTCTTATATTTAATGTATTTTTAAACATTTTATGCTTTTTTAGTATTTCTTTAATTAAAATTTAGTAACCAAAATGCTTAAACTGTGTTTGATCGGATTGTAGCACTAAATTTTGTACACTAATTGATCTTCTTGCTGTTACTCTGTATGTGTGGAATGATTACTGTGTCAGAGGAGTCGGCTGATTTGGAATCTGATGAAGATGAGACCGAGAGAGATCCGATGCCTGAAATCACAGAAATACGGTTTGTTCCTGAAGACGTTGAGTCCCGTGAGTTGTCTTCTGTGTTGCTAAAGTTTGGAACGATAGAGTTCACTGTGGCTCTTCCACCTGAGTGTGAATGAGTAACATATTGAATCCTTCCAGTCATTAGCTCCATCTGTTTGGAACAGTTTTCACCAAGTCGTAGATTTGTCAGTAAACTGGTTAAAGTTTTAGGTGTAAATCCTGTCCTATGTAATTTTAGTGATTAAGGTTTAAAATCGCACCTAACATGTAATAGGTCGTTTTGGTGAGTATCAAATAGAGAACAGACGATACGGGCAAGCAGCGATACGATACGAGTATTCGAGTATACACAACGGCCGATACCGATATGAGTACTTCTTGCATCGTGTTGTCCCAGCCACTTATATCATTAAATCAGGTCACTTAGGGCCGGTTCCATCGTCTCGGGTTAAGTTAACTTGGAGGTTAACCTTCGATTTAACCCTTGGTTAGCAAAAACGCGTTCCAAGAGCACTTAACAGCCAGTCAAATGTGAGTCAACTTGACCGAGCTCGATCGGCCAGTTAAATCGCCGGTTAGCGGTTAAATGTAAATGAAATGGCAAATGTGTTCACCTGAAATCTGCAATAATCGATATACAAACGATGTTTTTGCTATTTGTTCGAAAATGAACGCATTACGTCATTCTAAACGTCACCACAACATCGAAACGAAAACAGTAGTGAGGTTAGCAGTTAATCTGTAGCATACGGCGAATTTTACGATCGATTCTGTGCGGTAATATGATCGTTGTCGTATTTTGCGTGGAACTATCGATCATTTAAAAACTGAGCGATTCAAAATTAGAGAATCCCTTTCGATTGCACCAAGAATAGGATAACATAGTCAAAGCCATTGTGTTGATCGAATGGGCTGCAATAAATATTGTAATTAATGTGACCTGAGCACGTTGACACCTGACCGCAACAACCAATCACAGACGCGGCTTAACGGAACGAATTCAGGTCGCGTGTTAAGTGCGCAGTTAGGTTAACTGATGATGGTGGAACACACGTTGTAGATAACCCTCGGTTATATCTTAACCGAGGGTTAGCTAACTGGAGAGTTAACTCGAGATGATGGAACCGGCCCTTAGAGAACGCAGCTTATACGTAATGGGTGGCACACTCCAACCAAGGCAAAAAATGCAGACCATTAGCGACAAACCAACAAGTTTTAAGACCGGTTGATTGGTAGAAACAGAGTGATTGACTGTTTAGACTGCTGTCATCGCTTCCTGCTGGTGAAGGGGGTGTGGCGTTATCTGTCGCTGGTGGTCAAAACCCAGTACTGCGCCGTCTTGGTGTCATGGGAGGCTGGTGTAAGGCAGTCTCCTTCCTCCTCCCGGCTTTGTAATTATTTTTTACGCATTATAGTAGACGTTGGATTATAGTAAGATGAGACTTCTGCTGAAACATGTCATTGTGCATGTGGGCTTTGTTGTTGCAGTAGAGTCTGTGTACAGTGCTATGTGCGAGTGCCAAGCTCTGCATCCTGATGAAAATGACTCTGTAGAAGGTATACTGTGTTTTCATTTCATTTGTGTCTCTTGCATTACTTGTTATGTTGGTGGCATGCAAAACTGTGTTCATGCAACTCCTCAAAAAGGTCAGAATGCTGACTGAATCATAAGTGACGAGCTGGATCTCTTCCCGCAGGATTTAGCAGCTGAGTGAGTTTGTTGTTGCTAACAACATAAAGGAAATCTGGCAATGAAACTCTGTTCCATGTATTTATGTAGGTGCAATGGTCCTGTTGATCATGTTGATCATGTCTTTATCTGTATCTTAAGGACTTTTTAGGAATTGAACATATAGATGGATGAACCGCAAAGGCTGTGTGTGTCACATATGCAATGCGAGACACAGTTACTTAATATCCCCACTGCAGAGTGTTGCCACCGTTTTAGCTGATAGGTAAGTAAGTAAGTAAAAAGATTATAGTATCCGAAATGACTGTCACTGTCTGGGCACTATAGGGATTTGGGGCAAGAACAATTGAAGAGATCGTTCTTCAAAGTTTCCTAAAAACAGTCAGTGATGGCATCAACATGAGGTTCTGCAGCAGATAGCACTGTACTTGACAACACTAAAATTCTCAGTCGCAGCGGGACAGCTGGCTGACCCAAGCGTGCCTAAAGAGCCATTTAAATACTGTGAAATGGTGTTGAAAATGTCATCCAGCATAAATTGAATAAATTCCTGGTCTTTGTGTCGAAAGCAGATAAGTTGTGTCAGTGTTTTCATCTGATTTGGGTTATCATCTTACCATCACACCTGAAGTCATACAACCAGTTTAAATTATCTCGCATGTTCCCATTATTTGGTTTCTTCCTTTTGTCGTAGATTGACTCAGTAACAGGGTCTGTATAAAGAGCTTAATCTTGATGTGCTAAAGCGCTGAAAATAGAACTTGCCTCCAAAATGTCCCACGGTGTGTCACATCGTGTAAAACCGTCCCCCCTCACTCCCCATTTTTCTCGGAGCACAACCTTCCCTTAGTAGTACTAGTAGTAAACTCCTTCCCAAGCCATTTTGCCCATAGTGTGGCGCTGATCTCCAATTTTATGGCCTTCAGCCAGGCAGCAGCTGAAGCTGCAGGACGATTGATACGGAGTCAGTGTGTCGCACGGTGTGCCTGTTTACTCCCTAGCTTGTGATGGTACCAAATTATACTGCTCGTGTACAGAGTTAGTGGTGGAAAATGCTTTATAAAGTGGACTTGCTCTACAGTTAAGCTTGAGTCTGCGTATTGTGCACTGCATACTGTCAGACGATGATGATGACTATGATGGCAGTGATCCTATTATCGTTACCGAGTCGGGCGACCACCAAACGGATGGATTCAGTAACATCGATGACAGTTTTGCAGAAGAACGGGAACCGCACGTTGGAATTGTCCACGGCAACGGAGATGGTTTGTATTGCTATTGTCGTCATTGTTGATGTCGTTCACACCAAACCGCCACAGCGTACGCCATGGCAGTGCGACAATTTGCCGTGGGTAGCGAAAGAGAGGAAGAGGAAGTAAGGAAGAGGTTCAGAAGAGCCGAAGATTTCTTGCCACGATTGTATGGTTCCCAAACAGTCTAGCCATTGTTCCAGTGTATGTGTAGCCTCACGGCATCTATGACACATTGGGTCATTGGATGGATCCATCAAGTGTTTATATGCCATAAAATGGATGCTGCTGCTTCGGATGACTAAGAATTCCAGTGAGCGACTCACAATTCGAACCTAGAACTCTGTGAACTGTCACCAACATGATAGCTGCGTAAGCTCTAGGCAGACAATGGTTTACATAATGGCAGCTTCAATTATTCAACAATTTTGGTGTCAAATTGTGCAGAATATGTTGAGATGTATCTGTCAATGCCATTAAAAAGATGTGTTAGTTTTTGTCGTGTCAACTTTTTTTTGGCTGTTGCCTGTCATGAGGTAGTTTCAGCTCCCTCTCAACTGTGTATGTGATTGTGAATGTGAAATCTTATTCTTCTGTATTATTGAGTGTTACAATGGTGCTTTTAGGCTGGGGCTGGGACTCAGGAAGGCACAGCTCCCCTTCCCCAGTTTTCAGCCTGGCCCCCACTTTTGTGGCAACATGAATTGCTCCATCTTGAAATTTAAAACTAAGCCGCAAATGAGTCAGACATACCACCACCCATTAATGTTAAAACTTGTACGGTAATTTAACATTTGCTTCAGCTTCTGGGGGACTTCGTCACCCAGACCCCAATCTATAGCATAGTTTAGCCCCGTCAGTGATTCAAGCCCATGGTGCATATGTCAATTCCAAGTTTGATGGCACCCGAGTTAAGCACTTGCAGATTTAAGTTAAGATTAAATCTGTTGTTTAAAGCTTGTGTATAACGTTGGGTCTGCTTCTGTCAAGCAGACAGTACCCAGTTAATGGCCACTAGTTCATTCTCTCCCCTATTAAGGCCTGAATTGTTATACAGGATAATGTGAAAATTTGTACAGTAGCATATAAGACTTTGCTTCAGACTATGTGGGGACTTCTTCCCCAGAGTCCCATATTTTACCCTCATTTGTTCTGTTTTTTTAATGCTGTTGAATTGGCAGACAATTGAGTGGTTGTTGTGTTTGATAAATTTGCTGGTGAAGAATGATGTCGTTTGCTATGTTGTCAGCGATGGAAGTCAACGAGGTTGATGAAGACCAGTTTGAAGATGTCGACGATGATCAGTGATCGACTGCTTTCCTTTTTCTGACTGTTGCTCTCCTATGAACTTGACTTATATATTGAATAAACTCGTGACTCTTGAGCCATGAATTGTGTGATGCCGAAAACAGAGATATGTTTTATGTGAAATTGGTCTGGCCTTGTCATTAACCCTTAGACTGCCAGCTATTTTTTAACCGTGATGTCTCTGTGAGCCAGCTATTTTACCGATTGTAACGTGAGCATGAAAGACAAGACTTCAGTTCAATATAACTATATATTTACATA
>Ga0056115_1000830_pt1 | contig 13946 bp, 9 predicted proteins | sample WorMetOlspDAHAB1_FD_77007 | JGI IMG/M metagenome (GOLD analysis project Ga0056115, IMG submission 77007) | Marine gutless worms symbiont microbial communities from Max Planck institute for Marine Microbiology, Germany - Olavius sp. DAHAB.1 ...
CCATTCTTCCTGGGCGGTCAGGGTCCACCTGTCTAAGGTTCACCTGGGTTGCCTGTGATTGGTCGGCAGAGGCGCCACACCCACTCCGAAAACCTATAAATTCGCGACAGCGCTGGCAGTCTGTCAATTACGGTCTTTCGTTGGCCTTTAGGTAAGACCTGTTTACTGGCCCCTTTGGCTGGCTCCGCCACTAGACTAATTTGTGCATAGCGCGATTTGGGCATGGTTGCTGCGCACCTTAATAAAAATAGTATGAACATAAATGGCATGATTATCTTTGTTTGTCGCCGTTAAGGATAAGTTGATTGCAGTGTCACCTAGGCATCGTTGCTGCATACAGTTGTATAATAATAACATTTACTTTGTTGCACAGTATAACATTTATGATGTGCGGCTTCTGGTTATTTGTTTAATAAAAATAAAAGGAATATTTCATTTCTTATCAGGACTTATATCTGCAGTCAATGACAAGTTACCAATCCACTCGGTCCCAGTCCAGTCATGAGGAGTGTAGGCCTAGTGTAGGGCAGGTGACGCCACGTCCGCCCGACCCGAGGGCGACCCTGAGAGATAGTAGTGAGTTAGCCAGAGCAGTCGCGCAGTGTGTCGTTCATAACACAGCGTCTCAGGACAGGGCGCTGTGGCACACTGAGTCCAAGGTAATGTTTAAGGGTGAGGAAGAAAGCAAGCATGCCACCCAGCAAGGACTTAGTCGCGACACAACAAAATATGATAGACAACAAGCAACCAAGATGTAGTCGCCTCTTGCAATGCTCGGCCAGGAAACGAGGTGGGCTTATTCTGCCAATCCCAAGCACCACACCGGGCATGATAAAAACGAAGAGTATGCAACAAATGTCACAGCAAAGCTTAAACAATGAGCCGTAAGTGTTAAACACGTGTCGAACCTGTCCAGTGATTGGCTGTCCGCAAGCGCCACAGTCACCCTTCTGTACGAGCGGAAGGCCACTCTCATCGAAGCCACCAAGCTGACCATACATGGCTCTGGTCTGACCAGCTCTGCTCGCCAACTGTCCATCACTCATCACTGCCCTCGAAGATCCAAATTCGATGGGATGAGGCACTGGCCGACGATAGGCCGATGGACTTGACTGCACATCGGGACCATGGACGGCGGGCGAGAGCACCTGCATTCCACGTTCGTATGATGACGATCCAGCATTTTGTGACGAGTTCTGCGATGCTGACGCCTTCACTTTCATTGGCTGAGCATACAGAGAATTGCCAGCTGAAGCAGATGACTGCGCTGTGGCCTTCTGAATAACACACATACATGTAAGTATGGTGTGTCTAAAAAACTGTTGTAAATGCCACCAATGCAATTGACGATGGACAGACATATTACAATCATTTTACACAATGTCTGTAAAAAGTATGCAGTTGTCTTTCTGCTATTTACTTATCTAAGTTTGCAGTTATTTTGCGACATAAACAATACAACACTAAAGAAAACGTCAATTTTGTGCAATAAGACCATCTTATAACTATGCTTGGACATGATCAACAAGGAATCTTGAGATTTATTAAGATTATCTAAAATCCTGTTGTAGGATCATCTTATGATCCACATTAACTTCACCCAAACTTTTATACCAAAAGAAATAAAAATCATTGTCATGTTAAATTTAAACAGACGTTCAGTGCTCTTAATATTCTGGACACTTCACAAAGCTCAACTAAGTTATTCACATATGTTTTATGACATAAGTGGGCAGAGTCAACACTCATGCACTTCAGAGCAAACGTTGAAATAATACGATTATGAAGATAACAAACTTGCAAAACTCTGTCGGTCTGATCTTGAGAACTCTAGACCCAGCTACCAGACCTTCACACTCGTCAATTTTTTTTTTCCATTTTAGTAACTGGTCATGCTTGGCAAACAAAACTGGCCAGCTGGGATTGGGAAATGGGGAAGAATTGTATCCTTGCACCATAAAAAAGCGACCGAAGTCACACTGTTCGATACTACAGGAGTCGAGTAGTACCAACAGCATTCGGATGATTCCACTGGAACACATCAAGACAACTCACATCGAATTCCGACATCGCAGCCATGATGTCCTCCAAATCAGAGTACGCATTCGTGCTGGCAGCCGCTGCTGGAGCGGAAGCAGATGACAAAGGAGCCCGAGACTGCGACGAAACTGAACTCTCCTGAACGGCACTTTTCTCCGGCCGATGATCCACTCCATCGAACCCGACACGAACATCACGCCCAGACGCGTCAAGTACCCGGACGTGTTTTCCACCAGCACTCTTGCTCGACGGTTGAGACGACAGACTTGATGGTTCAGACTGTGGGGCCATCATGCTGGATGGCACCTGCTGTGTCCCGGAGACAATCTGTTGCTCCTGATAGCTGTGAGTCACCGATCGCTGCGGATGACTCACCACCGGCCCACTGTCCAAATACTGCTCTGGCATGAAGCCCTGATTCAGTGGCAGCGTGTCGCCACTGTTATTCTGAACCTGAGAAAACCTGGCTGAGTTGTTTACGGGCTGCTGGAAGACTTTGATCAGTGACGGCGGTTGAAATTGGCGGTCGGCCGCTGGTACCAACGGGCGCTGCTGCTGCTGCTGCTGGCGAAGTAATCCTGTCTGGAACGACGGAGACGAACGATTTCGACCAAGGTCAGTTTCATCAAGAAGTTGCGGACTCAACGAACGAGGAGATGGTGTGGACCGTCTGTGCCAATACAATAACGAGGAATAAAATAGTCACACACGCACGCACGCACGCACACACACACACACACACACTTCATCCATCTTCATCATCGTTATCATCACATTAATATAATTTGTAAAGCGCCAACGATATGGACTAAAAGCATACGCAATCCATCCTTTTTACCTGAACAACTGTCATCACAAAAAATATTTCTTTTCGGCCAAGCCTACGGGCCCACACTATCGTGATGGCTAAGGTCATAAGATGCACACTACCAACTATCAAACTGAACTGAACTGAACTGAAGCACTAAATTAAAGGTGAAGTCCAAGTCATACAGCCCATAAAGTGTACCAATTTCTCAGCCCCGATCCAGAAACCCGCTGAAGCTGCAGAACCAAGGACACTGCCACATTGAAATTACTCCAAAAATTTAGGATTAAATTGGAATGAAGTTATAGTTATTTGTAGCTTTTTCCAGCACAATCCTATAAAGCAGGGCCAAATATAAATTTGGGTTTGAACTAAGCAGGAAGTTTGGATGGTCGGCACTGAAAGGCACTTTCAACACAATTAGGTTGCTATTTTGCCTTAACATTATAATTCGCTTAAAGCGCCAAGAAAGCTAATAATATTTGTTTTTGCAATAGCATGTAGAACTCCTGATAATACTTTGAGTGTGATCTTTTATGCCAATGCGTGTATGGACTTACTGGAGAGTCGACAGCTTCGGTATTTCAAGTTCTCTCTGTGCACTGGATGACCGCATAACTGATGACACTGGAGTCGATGAACTTGGTTTCAAGTCCGTGTCTCTTGGACTCAGGCTCTGTGCAGATCGTGCTGCATAGCAGAACAGACAGGATCCATAACTGCAAACAAAACTAGAAACCAAATGCAAAGCCACCGCAACCGGAAGGAACTTTCAAGTTAATCAACTACGACAATTACATCTATGTGCAACAATGTCCAGCACTTGAATGTGCACGAACTCGCCAATAACATTTTGACAGGTCTTAAAGGTGATGGGACTAATCATGGTTACACCAGGTACTGCGACACTGGAAGTATTATGGCGGCATAGGCATCTACCATTCCACAGCTACAAGTCCCTTTTCATTAGTTAAACAAATGCTTTTCCATGGAGATATTACCACGTTACAATAGAGTTAACCATGCCTTTGTGGCAAAGAAGTTTAGACACTTGGACTGGTGAGCATGAACTATTTGGTTTGAAGCCTGGCTGCCTGGCTAAAAAGAGTACCTGCTATGCAGACTACATCCCCTGAGGCACGAAAAAATGATATCAGACAATATTATTTATTCGTTTAATAATTTATTCTGAAATGCAACAGCACTGTAGTATAACTGTTGAAAAAAATAAAAAACGGGTCCAAAAAAGGACATAAAGAGACTCACAAAAATGTAATAATTAATAATGAATAACAAATTTAGACGAGTTGGCAGCTGGCAGACGCCTTCTGACACTAACATAAATTGCAGTTACAACACTTCACACTCGGCAGTAGGTTATTTCAGCTAACTCTCACACTGTGTAAATACTAACTGCGAGCTCTAATGACACACCCACCTGCAGCTCTTCGTTCCATTGTGGAAGTTGAATACATCTTCGTCGAAGTGTTCAGGTCATCAAGTAGGTTATCGAGCTCCGTTAAGTTGCCGCTGACCACTGACGGCGAGTTTGCAAGACCGGTCAAGCGATGGTCAAGTGCTGACCGAGGACTTGCGCCCCGGAGACCAGCTGATGCAGAAGTCATCCTCTGCTGGTCAATTGCATCAGGATCATAGAAGGTCTTAGAGACAGTAACTGTCGACGAGTATGTCTGCCGGCCGGATGGGCTGTGTTCTCGATACAGTCCATTCTGCAACAAAATATATGACATTATGCACATAAAATGGCCAAATGTACACCAATCTCATGCAAATGGCTGTTTATCTTATTGTTCCATGGACTCGAGTTCAACTTAGAAAGCGTGCATTTTCTGTCCAAGTAAGTGACTGAGTAAAATTTAATGCCCCATGTGACACAAGATATGTCATTCAGAGGTGGAGTCGGTCCAAGAACAGTCTCCCGAATTACATCCAAATGCTGGACAAAAAAATCTCAACATTCAACAGGCGTCTCAAGATCCATCTTTTCCCGATTTCCTACAGTTATTGACAACTGACATCTACGGTTAAAACATGTTATACGACTATTGATGCGTTACGACGCCTCATAAACTAATACGTTATTATTATTATTATTAATCGGTCGATGTTTTATTCAAGTTGTTCACAGTGTTTTAGCTGGTAACGGCTGACATTTGGCATCATATTTTGTTACAGGTTTTTCTTTTTATCACTGTACATATCTGTCCGCCTTTCCAGTCTGTCTTTATGACGAATAAACGTGTTCACTAAATCACTTGATGATGTACACAATAAGAGACGTCTCTCAATGGGCCCCATTATTCACAGCAGTCTATCTGTTGCCATCATCTGTTTTTTTCTTATGCCAACAGCTACAAATTCAAGACCTAAAAGTCGAAAACTCACCAGTTTAGTGGCTAAATAATCAATGATGTAGGAAAATATTAGCAAAACTGATGGCCATCATAAATGCTTGTGTATTGCAATTATTAGTGTTGTTGTTTTTTTTATTCATGTATTTGAGCAAACCTACAATAGCTACTTCCCTTACTTTCCCTTCCTCACTACTCTGTCCACTTTATATTCTTGAGCTCTTAGCTCTAGTCTCACGTATAAATTTTAGACAACATTTTTAAAAATTTCATTTGTATTTACTTCTCCAGTGCTTTGACACTGTTGGTTGGGCTAAACAAGAACATCCAGGCTCCAGTCTCTGACAATTTATTCATAGATGGACAACAGTCTGCATTAATGTCTGTTGAAATGGGAACCAGTTTGGAAAGGGATGTCCAAAACAGTCGGCGTTTTGGCATCGGCCAACAATGCCTGTGCCGCATTGGAATCCAGAATTCGTTTCTGATATCGACGAATCATGATGTACTGCAAAAGGGGCAAACAGGTCAGTATGCGTAGTTTCAAAAATACGGACAAAATATACAGAAAAAACATGTACGCAAACGAGAAAAGAACCATCAACACGACAGAAGAAACAGTAAACAATGGATACTGCACAGACGTGCTGTTCAATTAGCAGCTTTCAGCAGCCAGAGAACATTTCCAGCCAAAACAAAACAATGTAAACACAGACACACGGATGTCGGGGTTGGGCTGGAGAAGGGAACAGATACCCCAGTACCAGCAGCTGTGTTGCACTGATAGGAATGAGTGATGCGAAGTTACACGCAACAGTGTCTAGCAGAAACGAGATAAGCTGCTGCTACTGCCATTACGGCTGGCGCCAATGCTGACGAGGCGCACACAGCATATACGTCAGTAACAGCCGCAATACTTTTAATAACATGTGGAATTCAACTTAAAGCTAACACTCCCTGCTGAGGCTTTGGTAAGTAAGTAACTAAGTAACAAAAGCGATTAAAGCGTCCGATAATGATTGAAGTCACTTCACAGGCACTACAGAAAATCGGACAAGGAACGACTGAAAAAGACGATTCTTCAGGAAACTCGCAGGGATGGAGCAGACGAGACGCGACGTGAAAACGAGCAGCAATGACCGCAAAAACTCGGGTACTTATGATTAATATGTACTCATCCTGTTTCAAACTGTGGACTGGCCAAAACTTTCACACAATAATTATAATTATTTAATTATTATAATCACAGTGGGCTAACTGTTTAGTGTCAAATTTACTAGCCTAATCGGTCTGGTTATACTGTCAATGTCATTTATAAACTGTAAAAACTGCGAAAATGTTCCCCAATTTTCATGAAAATGTTAAGATCTAGCAAAACATAATCGAAAAAGTATAACTTTAAACGTAAATGCACAATAAGTGCTTTTAACAAACAGTACAACTATTCTGTAACAAAAAAAATATATTAGAAAACTGTATCAACAATCAATTCCAATCATAATTATCAACAGCTTACGGCGGCTAATTCAAGGGCACACATCTCCTCTGTCCTCGTATCAACAGTATGATCTCTACACACATACGAAGACCTCACACAACGGTCTACAACGCCGGCCCCTCCTCCATGTTTTGCACTGAACCAATGCTGCAGCCTCGGCACATACGTATCTCCTTCAAACTGGCAGTTATGACGTATCGATCCGTCCACGGCACCTCTCCGTCCTACCTACTGTCGTGCTTCGCCCGTGTTGCCGACATGACATCCAGACGACAGCTGCGGTCTTCTACCTCTCATCGTCTGGAAGTTCCGTCCGTTCGTCTCTCTACAGTCAGCAAGCGGGCGTTTCCGGTTTTTGGTGCCACCGTCTGGAAAAACCTGCCTCTCCACGTCGTCGCATCTGCGCCGTCACCGGCGGTTTTCAGCCAACGACTCTATACATTTCTGTTTTCCCGTTCCTACCAAGACACTATCATGTGACTCGTGTGTTACTTTTACCATTCATCACTACTGTCTGAACACCTGTGGTCCCTGCAATAATTAAAATTATTTACGCCACGTTAAACATGTTTTTGATGATGATGATGATGACGAATATTTCTCAAAACGCAGGACACGCGCCTACCCCAGCCGCTGCACTGTCGATTGCAAGTCCTTTAGACACGTTCGCCTCTGTCACCGAGCAGTATAATTTGGTACCACCATGCTGCCTCGGAAATGACCTGTATTATGTCGCGTGGGGCGTTAAACTCTACTCACTCACTACTGCCAGACTGCTTTACAGCAAACAACATCAATGCCATTATTGACTATTTATGCTGTGATGGTAGCTTTATGCAAGCGTGACATTGTACTACTGAGTTTTTACTATTTTTTTACTATTCTTTTTTATTACTTCTGTACTTCGTGTACGATTGCATAATAAATAAAAATAATTCATAAATAAAATCGGAGACCAACGCCGCACTATAGGCCAAAGGGCTCGGGAAGGACTTCACTTTTATTTGTTACTGGTCCTCGGAGAACAGAACAGAGCTGAAGTACTGACGGAGCTGGCGTGAACGGTGTTGAGTAGTTCCCGCGCAGGCAGCGGAGGCAGAGGCGGCGGAGTGGGAGACGACCGACGCCGACTGTCGCTGTACGTCTGACGATATTCTTGCTGGTAGTACATCCTCCCGGTATCGTAGTTGTCGTCGTCGTCGTTGTTGTTGTTGTAGTCACCAGTAGTCACGTGATCGTTGCTGGGCGCTCGCGTCGTCTCCAAATCGGCCAGCAACGCGTCTATACAGACAACAACAGGTGCGCGTGACGTCATTCTGTCAACAACAGTTCGCCGTCGCCATGTCAGAGGTTTTTCTGATAATAATAATAATAATAATAATAACAACAACAATAATTCAAAGACATTGTGTACAGTAGTATCATCTATGGCAATGCCACTGTGAGTTCACTCGGGTCACTTGAATGAACGTCAGTCAGCGCCAAGTTTCCGCCAACTCAGAGAGCAAGTTGCAAAATCACCTGTTGAGTCTGCCTATATATATAATTATATAGGCTGCTATAGGTCAAACATTCACCCCTATGGCACTAAATAGCCTATTTTGTGCTGATGTCCCGTTAAGCAACTACTCACTCACCCAAACATTCACCCAAAGCAATTTGTATTACTCGGCCATAAGGCTGATACTAATTTTACCATCCCACAGAGGATAGAAGGCTGAGTTGACAATGACAATATTAAGGTGCAGCAGTGTTACGTCGTAAACTTACGTACGCTCGCAAACTGTTGTGTGTGGAATTGCATACCAGGCCAAATTACACGTCTTGGCGTTATAATTTTTCTGCAATGACAATGATCACAAAAAGAATACCTCGAAAATGGCGGCGTTGTTTTATGCTCAGTTCAACTACTTACTCACCCATTCACAGTTACACTGCACCGTTATAAACAGCCCATAAAACTCCCCAGTCCCCAGGTTAGTTGCAGTTAGATATACGCGCCGTGGTCGTGCTTCACATAGCCGCCCACATACACATTCAATCAACAGAAGGCTGAGATCTTCAACCTCAGATTAGCAAACACTATCTTCCTTCTGCCTCACCTCAACCAGCAAGCAGGTTTATTCAGTCGCGTCTGGAACGATCTTTCACTGGAAATTACGACAGCGCTGTCACTGACGACATTCACGAAGAGTCCGTAGACAAACCTTTTCCGTTTCTATTTTTCAAAACTATTCTCACATACAGGGTGGCCCAAAAAAGTAAGCCACAATCACGAATCACCATTAAATCGTATTAAATTTAGACTACAAAATGAGCATAAGAATATAGTTAGTCTGTATAAACTAATTAATATTCTATTGGGTGACCTAATTTGTGACGTCATCACTTGCTGTGTTTGAAGCTGCGATATGGGTAAAATTAACGCATATGATAAAATCATCTTTGAAAACCAGAAAAAAAAGAGAAAATATGGAAACAAAGAAATTTTTACATAAATCTCCATCTAAAAGATCGTCTAGACACAGCATTCACAGCTTTCTAAGGCGAGATGATGCCAGAGGAAGCTGTGACATCATTTACTGTATGTGGCGCATATCGCTAGTTTGCTGGTCAGGCATAGTTATTGATGTCAGAATGTAGGTCACGCATAGAATATCTAATACCAACGAATATATATATTATAGTGCTTGTATCATACTTTAATTTGACGAATACATCTAATCTCAATGACAGGCTTTAATACGATTTTTTATCAGTTGGTAGTGGCTTACCACGCAGCGATCCTAAGCCAAAGCCTACGCAGCGTTAAAAAAAACTCTCTCAAGCTGATAACGATGAGCACAGTCTCGGCAGAATTCAGGCCGATTTCTTCTCCAGCACGAGTGAACGACACGCGACAGCGAACTGCTATGACGACAGAACTTGCCGCACTAAAGGGCTTTGGCAACGACCGACGACGACTGACGAACTAGCACGACTGAAAACGTAGCTCTCCGACGAGACGACGGGACAGGCTGCAGTTCCACGGACAAACTGACGTGGCCGCTACGCCATGCAGCACAGATCCTGGTTACTATTTAGGCGCCGGTCGGATCGACAGCAGCCTCGCGGATGCCTATGGCTTAGCAGCGCCAAACAACATCCACGCCACGCCGACGCACCCGTCAGCGACTGGTGTTATTTTTCTCTATGCCGGCGCCAACGCCCTCACGGTCACAGAAATATCTTGACGTTTCTATCTTCCATATGCAGAACGGGTCCTTGTATGTCAGACACCCGCAGCGTATATAGCAATGCTCACCTGAAATGGTGGCCGTGGAGATTGGATGTCAATCCGCATACCCATCCCATACCCACGGAAAAACCTGTGGGAATCCCCACACCGGTGAGTGAGTGAGTAGAGTTTAACGCCCCACTCGACACAATATAGGTCATTTCGGAGGCGGAAATCCCCACACCTAGCACTTTATCCATATAACCCCGAAATCTTCCATGCACATGCCCCACACGGTCACACCCTGCGTCATTTCATTAGATGCATATTTTGCTGCTTGCTATGTAGGCCTATATTGTCTGTGTATCTACTACATGTATTAATATGTACAGGGTGGCCGAAAAAAGTAAGCAACTATCACTGATCATCTTTAAATCGTATTAAAACCCGCCATTATGGCTAGATTTTTCATCAACTTCGACTACAAAATAAGCACAAAAATGTTAATAAGTCTGTATTAAATGTTCTATGTGTGACCTAATTTGTGACGTCATCACTTGCTGTGTTTAAAGCTGTGACACAGGTAAAATCAACGCATCCGGTAAAATAATGTTTGAAAACCAGAAAAAAAGGAAATATGTAGGCATAAATCAAATAAAATTTTACATAAATCTCCATCTAAAAAGATCTTTAGACATAGACTTCAGAGCTGGCGATGACATCATTTACCATATCTGACGCACATCGCTAGTTTGCAGATCAGGCATAGTGACTGAGGTCAGAAAGTAGGTCACCGATAGAATATCTAATACCAAAAAATAATATTATAGTGTTTGATTCACACTTTAATTTGACGAATAAATCTAATCTCGCTGGCAGGCTTAATTCGATTTAATACGATTTTTGGATCATTTGGTAGTGGCTTGCTTTTTTGGGCCTCCCTATACACTACAGTACTGTCACGCTGTGTGATATATGGAAGTTATAATACAGACGACCCTTGAGGATTCACCACAGTCCCCAGACTCATACCATACCAATACCCATCAGAATCCCCTGTGAATTCCCATATCCATGGCAGCACTGACATCTGCTGTACGTACTAACCAGATTTCCAGGTGGTCCGGATATCAGTTCTTTGAGTTTGCTATGAACAGATTTTTTCACAGAATTGTTTCGGACAAAGGGACAAATAGCATAAAACATTAAAATACAGTGTTAATTGGAATTTGGTTGTGCAAATCCTTTTCGTTTTGTTGTTCTTTTTTGACACTGTTTGTTTTCTTGCTGCTGGCGTTTAATGGCGTATACAATGAAAGATGTTGATCCTGGTCGTAGGGGCTACTGCTACGCAGAACTAGCCGTTTCTTCCTCAGCGGGTGGATGAAACATCACCGGTACTTATTGCACCTCCCACGGAGAGATGGCCAAGCTGAGTGGACCTGAATAGCGGGAAGACAGACCGGCCAAAGGTCACAAATCCCAGTACTGACTGCAAAACAGGCCTCGACGTAGCTTAACTTTTTTGTTGCTGTGGCCAACGCCGTCATCACTACGCCAAATCAGCCACTATACAGATAGAGTGCTGGCAGTAATTGTCAGGATTATTATTATCACTAGTAGGATTGTGAACTAAAGCAACACTCGGAACAGCGTACAGGTACTTAGAGGCAAGAAACGAGCAGGCATCCCACACTGGGTCGGTCGACCGGCAATACGCCGGGTCGCAGACCTTCAACGGTTTACAAACACCGCCAAAGAATGCGGCGGCGACGCCGCGCGCCGGAGATGCGGAGCTGCCTCGGACGATTGCGAGTACTATGCGATGCACGTGCCGCCCGCCGCAAGTCAAACGAGCAATGAGCAGGCGAGGCGCTCGCGTAATTAAAGCCATGCAGAAGCGACGACGGAATTATTGGCGGTGGGCCGAAAGAACGGCAGATATCGAGACCGCGAGGCCGAAGATACACACTTACAAAGGACGTCGCAAATATTTCAGCCACAGTATTGGACCACAATCGCGCACCGGGACTGGGAGACACGCGCGATGTACATGTAATCTGCTATACCTGAAATCTGAGAATAATGTTATGGCTCACGATACAACACACAGGTTTGTCGCGGCTCCTGCACTCGGAGCTTCGTTGGCTCGATGTGCCGTACAGTTGTCTGCACGGCCAAGCACCGCGGGACTTGACAGAACTGCGCATACCACTGTCCGACGTCTCAGCACGGCAGCATCTCCGATCCGCTACTCGGCGTTTTTTGGTGGTTCCGAGATGCCGACTCAGCACACTCGGTCCACGGGCTTTCTCTGTGGCTGGTCCGTCGCTTTAGAACTCTCTACCACACAGCATGACAGATCCGGACCTAGGCAGGAACAACTTCAGACGTCTGCTGAAGACGCATTTATTTACATTGTACTGAAGCATTTAGCGTATTTGAGATGTTTCAGAACGATACGCTCTATACATTGACTTACTTACTTACTTACTATTGTGGAACGGACTACCCGGTAATAGCCTACATTGAAGCGGCAAAACACTGTTCTTGAAACAGTAGTCCGATGCAATAACATGTAAATCAACGAGCTCTATATCGTAGGCCATTTGTCAGTGCTTGCTCAAATTCAACAACATTTAGGTGTAGGGCTAACTACAGCGAGGAGACAAAAATCAACGATGATATAGAACGGTTCTTGCAAGACAGAATACTGAGTGAGCACACTGGTAAACGTTTGAAAGCCGAAAAACCACCCACAGCCAATCACAAGCCCGCGCGCACACACCCGCTAGGCCCCTCAGTCGAATTCCTCTAGATTTTCGGACGGCTGACAAAATTTTTCGGATGATATCCGGCTCAGCCATAAAGTGAAAAATGCGGCTATTTTACGGCCGACTTAAAAATTAGGGCTGAAATTCGGCTGAGATGCAACAACGAATAAAATACTATAACCGAAAATGAATTACATAATTTAAACTCCTATACTGAAGGTTTCAGTCCAACTTGTGGCATACCCTACGAATAGGGGAGGAGAAGCGAATCCAAGTTATATTATCCGTCCTATCCATAAAATACGTAGATTTCATAGAAAGTTTACCAGTCGATTAGGCGTACGGCAATTTCAAAGCAGCAAGTTACTAATTATTCGAATATCCGGGGGGAGGCAAAAATTCGGCTAGCGGGCGCCGGCTGAAGATTCAACACCAGGGAGTGGTCTACACCCGTCGAGCTGCTATGGTACGAATCGTCTGCCAGACAGATAAACGACAATACAGCATTAATGTACAGTATCAGCAAACTCCCCACAACTCTCCACGTGTCCTATTGCTCATCGCAAGCCTCAACGAGAAACGGCGTACTGCCGCCAACAGGAAACAGAAGGTGACTGTGTGGTGCGACACAAAATCACCTGTAAAGCCCACATTCCACTTGTTGCGTCACGTCACGACACGACACCACAAGCGTCGTGCGTGTCAGGCGCGTCGTGTACAAGTTCAGTCTTTTGTGCTATGGATTTGCATCAATCTCAAGTACAACTTCTGAAAAAATGAGGTGGAAATGTCAACCCCAGTCTACGCTGTGGCGACGCCCCCGATCACGTGTCGTGAAGTCGCGCCTGTCACGCTTGTCGTGACGAGCGTGTCGTGCCGTGTTGAACAACAAGCGCGACACAGCACGTCACGACTTTTTCCTGTGCCAAAATGCGTGGGCTAGATAGCGTGACGCGTCGTGACGTAATAAGTGGAATTTGGGCTTAAGACGAAGACGACATAATCGCATAGGCGTCATCACGCTAATCACAGAAGTTTTCTCACGACGACTGACGTTGCCGTCTGCGTGTCACAGCGCACCACTGAGATTAGAGGACCCTCGACCGACACGATGAATTGCTGTCAATCAAAGCTGAATGTGAGGCGTAACGTCAACAGCTGTCAATGTGTATACAGTGAATTGTTGACGCAACTGTGCAGAAAGTCACTGTAATTACGCCCCCTACCTCCCTTACCC